>Ga0078972_1000311_pt1:0-142500 | contig 202926 bp, 171 predicted proteins | sample YelNatPaOPGAMG01_FD_67568 | JGI IMG/M metagenome (GOLD analysis project Ga0078972, IMG submission 67568) | Hot spring thermophilic microbial communities from Obsidian Pool, Yellowstone National Park, USA - OP-RAMG-01 (SPADES assembly) (version 2) | ecosystem: Environmental > Aquatic >...
GGCTACGAGTAATCCCCCCTTCTCGACCGACAACCCGCGAACCGAATGCCCGGGTATTTCCCTTGTTCCTCCCTGCATTCGGGGGCGGGGATATAAAATGGGGGGCTTGAGCCAATTACGTCAGAATGCCCAAAGGGAGAAGAAAAACTTTCGATTGTAAAGGGTTTCAGGTCTCCTGGTTAGAATCTTTCCGTTAGAATCAGTAATCAGGCAAAAAATATCAGAACCTTCTATGGTTTTAAAAATAATTTCCGAAATTTTTCCCTGAATTAAATTCATAATTATCAAAATATCACGAAAATAAATAAAAGGTAAAGAATTTAACGAAAACTTGTAAGAAGTATTTTATTATTATACCTTGCATGAGCTACAAAACGAAATTGCGTGGAAAAAATAAGGGTGAGAATATGGGTAACAGATAAAAGGATCCTAAAACAATTTGAACTTGGCTATAAATGGAAGCAAGATAAGAATACGGGTAACTGGATAAAAACTGATGAACTTCAAAATGGACAGGTCCCAGATATTATGTTTATTGAAAGATGCCTGCAACTATTAAAAGATGGGGGAAGGATGGCAATTGTTTTACCAGATGGTAATCTCAATAATTCATCTTTGGGTTATGTCAGAGAATTTATTCAGCAGAAGGCAAGAATATTGGCAGTTGTTTCAATACCTGTGGGAACATTTATGCATGCCGGAGTAAATCCAAAAACGAGTGTTCTATTTCTACAGAAACTTAATGAAAAAGAATTGAACAAATTGAAAAAGGAGAACTATCCTATTTTTATGGCAGTAGTTAAAAAAATCATCTATGACCTAAATTCAAAAATACCAAAGGTAATGTTCAAACAAGATGAATAAGGAGATATTATAAAAAATGAGGATGGCGAGCCAATTATAGATACGGATATACCAAAAATTATTTCTGCATTTAAGGAATTTAAGGAGAATTACCAGTTAGGATTTTAAGATGGAAGATAAAATAATAACTACAAAAAACTATAATAATTTGCTTGATAGAATTGGTGAGATTTTAAAAGAGTCAAGAACCAGAGTAGTAAGAGAGATAAACAAGGCACAGATTTTAGCATATTGGGAAATTGGTCGGGAAATTATAGAATTTGAACAGAAAGGTAAGGCAAGGGCAGAGTATGGCGAGAAACTTCTTAAAAAACTTTCCGCAGACTTGTCTGCCAAATTTGGAAAAGGATTCTCTGTAGACAACTTACAATTGATGCGGAGATTTTACCTAACCTATCCAGACAAATTTCAAATTTACGAGACAGCGTCTCGTAAATCTATAATTCATAAGACGCCGTCTGCCAAATTCGAATCAATATTATCCTGGTCGCATTATTGCGAACTATTAAAGGTTGAAGAACCCCTTGCCCGCTCTTTTTATGAACAAGAGGCAATCCAAAATGTCTGGTCTGTCCGAGAATTAAAAAGACAGATTAACTCAATGCTATTTGAACGGCTGGCTTTAAGCAAGGATACAAAAGCGGTAATGAAAATGGCAAAGAAAGGACAGATTATAGAAAAGCCAGAGGATGCTATTAAAGACCCATACATTTTGGAATTCCTTAATCTTAAAGAGGAAACATCCTATACTGAAAGCCAGTTAGAACAGGCACTTATCGACAAACTCCAATATTTCTTATTAGAGCTTGGCAAAGGATTTACTTTTGTTGCCCGACAGAAAAGGATTACTATCACTAACCGTCATTATTATATTGATTTAGTATTTTACAATCGCTTCTTAAAATGCTTTGTCTTGATTGATTTAAAGACAGGTGAACTTGATCACGCTGATATTGGACAAATGAACTTTTATTTAAACTATTTCAGAGAGAATGAGAAACAAGAAGATGAAAATGACCCAATTGGGCTTATCCTTTGTGCCAAAAAAGATGATATTTTTGCAAAGTATGTTTTAGGTGGCTTGAGCAACAAGGTTTTTGCCTCAAAATATAAACTGACTTTACCATCAGAAAAAGAACTCCGACTCGAACTAAAATCAATACCCAAAATGCTGAAGGATAAAAATGATTGTTTCGGAGATAAGATATAATCAGGCAATTGAAAGATTAAGATTTGATGCTGAACATTATCAACCAGAATTTTTGAAGTTGGAAGGTCTACTGAAAAAATGTAATTCTGTTTTTTTATCTATAGAATCATGGTTAACTCTTGAACAAATAGCCGAATATTTACAGATGAGTACAGCTTCAATTTATAAAATGTCGCAAGCTGGTAAAATTCCTGTTTGTAAGGTTGGCAGGCAGTGGAACTTTTAGGCTTAATCATGAGATTGAATCCGGCTACCGCTCTGAATACGAACTGACAGGGGAATGCTCTCCGCTTTCCTCTTAAATGCTTCAAAATATACTAAAAATATTTTTAAAATACCTTGGTCAGCAAAAAGGAATTGAAAGGAATCTTTCAATCAAAAAGTTTATCAAAAACATTATTTATTCAAAAGAACAAATCCAGATAAACCTATATTATTCAGAATATTTTGACGGCTTCAGTAATTCAAACCTTCCTTATAGAGCTTGGATAGGTGGGGATAAAAAAGAAATGCGAACCTTTTCTTCTTTTTCCGAAAATCCTCAGTTCGTATTGTCAAAACTGGCTCCGGAGGAGGGACTCGAACCCCCAACCTAGTGGTTAACAGCCACCCGCTCTGCCGGTTGAGCTACTCCGGAAACAAATTGAAATATATATTTTTTAAAGTTGTTGTCAATGCCAAATTTTGCAAAAATTGAAAATGCAATAGAATCGTTTTTTTATTCTTGCCACCCTTCACTTTTTTTATGGACCTATTTTTTTCGTTAATGGCCATTGCCAATTTTCATAAAACCCGCTTAAAATAGCTCCTCCATCAGTCATGCCCGCGCAATCGGCAATCAGGAAAGAAAATAGATTCTTGCTTTCGCAGGAACAAGATTTTGAAGGGTTGCAAGCTTTTTATTGAATTGACATATAATTTGTAATTTTTAAATATTAATGTAAAAGAGCAGGAGGTTATGGTAATGAAAAATTATAGAAGTTTTATCGGAAAAGCCATTATTTTTGTTTTTTTATTCGCTTCTTACCAGATTTTTTATTCATGCAGTTTCTGGAGCGAAATAAGTGAGGCAGCGCAGACTGATGAATCTTTTACAAAAACTCAGAATTCAAACAAAAAAGTTTTTGATAATGGGAGAATAAAATTAAAATGGAAAATTGATGGTAATGAATTGAATATCAGACTTGAAACATCTTATAGTGGGTATATTGGTCTTGGTTTCAATACACGTCCGAGCATGACAGGTGCTGACCTTATTATAGCAAAAATTGATGAAAGCGGAAAGGTTACAGTTGAGGACCATTTCTGCAAAGCAGGGAAATCTCATAAAAAGGATATTGATTATGGAGGGACGGACAGAATAAAAAAGTATTCGAGTTTTAGAAAAGATGGATGGTTAACGGTAGATATAGTCCTGCCCATGACTTCTGAAGATGCGAATGATATTTCTCTCAAACCAGGTGAAAAATATTATTTCCTTGTGGCTGCCTCTAACAAAAAAGATATGCTCTCGATACATACTTTCGTAACAAAATTTTCTGTAACTCTATAAAAACAGAGTTGGTCATCTTTTTTGATGAACACATCTGCAGGAACATATTGCGGAAGCAGAAATCCACATACGCATCATGTCATTCCTGCCCCTGCCTTCGCAGGGGTAGACTACAGCAGAAATCTATTATTTTTCAACATGTTGGTAATATTTCCGTTCTAAATTCCCGCTTCTTCCGGAATAATGGAAGGATGGTCTATTTTTGACAGATTGGAATTGATGAATTCACTTAAAATTACGAAATTATCAAATTATAAATATTTTTTCTAAATCAAGACCGCCGGGGTACATATATGATGTGTAATCCCCCACCCCGTAAACAGTTATTCCGAATGCAGTTGGTGCAGTAATCTGATGGACACCACCAACAAGGTCAATTGTTCCCACAACGAAACCGGAAGTTCCTATTGGCGTCCACTGGACAGAAACAGGTAGCCCATCGAGAAGCACCCCTCCTTCGGAACCGCTTTTTATTGTTACATTTACCCAGCTCATTTCATAAGTTAGTGGAGTAAGGAATGTGTATTCGTCACGATACTGTTCGTATGGTATTCCAAGGCACATCGCAGGGTCACCGTATTCTGCTGCATTTTCATAACCGTAGTAATTCATACCAACCATAAACTGGGCTACCATAAATCCTTCTGTTCCAGTAATTTTGAAGTTCTCCCTTGATTCAAATTCAACCCATTCTCCTGCGTTCAATGTTATTTGTGGGTTTACACTGGGTGGGTCGAAAGAGATTACATTCCCGTCTTTTCCACTTAAAATCTTCCATATATTTGGTTCCGGATTTCTGGGGAAAATTGGTACTGCTCTTGTTACAACATATTCTTTCCCCCATGTTTCAAGAGGGAACATTTGTTCTTCAAGATGGTCGCACGCCCATCTGTTGTAAGGAACGAAAGTGCAGTTATGCCCAGAAAAGACTGCTACAGGCTGGTCAGCAGTAATTCTGGTTCCGGTAAGGTCGTATTCATAACCATCATTGCAATATGTGTATCCTTGTTCGGGTGGGCTTGGATTAATGCAGGTAGAAGGCATATCTGAAATTATTTGAAGCACATTGTATTTGTAAAGTGTGAAAACTCCTGTTTCTCCTCTCGAGTAGGCTCTTATGCTTCCATCGGAGGAAGCGTATGTTCTGCAACTGAAGGTAATAGAAACATTTGTCGGAATATCACTCGTGCCAACTACTGCAAGGTAGCCGGGAGAATTCGTGATTGAACCCATATAACTAATCGTCATTGTTGGGCGTGCCATCACATAGTAGTTGCCTGTTAAAACATGCTGTGGCAAAAGGAGGGAAGCATCATTTGTATAAGAATAACATTTGCCATCCATTGGGTTAGGGTAGTAATCAGAGCAGTCACCATTGACCATATATTCGAGAGGATTGAATTGATAAACTGTCACAGGAACATCACTTGAGATGCTGTATGCACCATTTGGGTCGAGCACACTTGCCTCGGACTGAAAAGTCAATTTCAAATCAGGAATGTAGGGTAAATTGAAAACTTCAAGCGAATGTGGTGCCACGGTGAATGTGTTTGAATATCCTCCACCATTTGTAACTCGAACATTTGCCTGCATATCCTGCGGATTGGCTACTGCTATTGAATAATGAAATTCAGACCCAAGTTGGGAATTTGCTGTGGGGACAGCCCAGTAGTCGCAACCTATGTAGGAGTTTTTGCTCCTTGCTTCATCGCACAGGCTTACGCATACCCCGGAACTACAAATTGCACCTGATGGGCAAGGGTCAAGTCTTTGCTGTGAGGAACCATCTGGACTGCAGACGACAGGAGTGTTTCCATCGCATTGTCTTGCTCCAGGGGTGCAAACGGTGCAACCAAATCCAGTTGAGCAAATCTTGCCCTGCGTAGCACAGTCAACCTGGTCGGTAAAGCTTTTCCCATCGTTTGCACATTTCATAGATACACTCCCCTGACAGTAGATTGCCCCGGGTGTGCAACCCTGTGCGGGGTCATCACCATAAGGGTCCCATGGAACATCATAATCAACTCTTGTATCTGTCGGATTTCCATTACTCGTTCCGCAAGAAGAAAATACAATGAGGGCTGCTACTCCGTAAATAGTAATTCCAGGCAAACTTATTAAACTTTTTTTGACGACTTTTGTTTTGGTTCTGGTTCTAATATTCATTTGCTAACCTCCAAACCATTAGTTTTTAGAATAACTTAAATAATTTAATTTTAAATAAAATAAATAAAAAAGTTAAAATAGCAAAAGCAAATGCCTGATTTTTAAAAAGTTTTTGCAAGTTTAAAACTTTGCTTTTTACTACTCGTTATATTAAACCTGAAACAAAATTTTGCAAATAGAAAGGAGAAAAACCATGAAAAAATTTTCAATGCCCATGCTAAGAATCATTGTTACGGTAATTGCAGTTTTCCTGAGTTGTAAACTTCACGAAACTCAGGCAAAAGCTGAGGGTCAGGAAAAGCCAAAAAGCTCGGTCAAAGATGGAGAGGAGGGTAAAAATCAAAAGAAAGTGAATATTCCCAAAAGTTTCAAAGAAGTTCTCAAAAATGCAGATTCAAAAGTTGGAAAAGGTTTTTCTAACATTGGTTACTCTTATTACCAGCCATACGCTCAACCGGAAGAAGACAAAACACTTGCTCCTTATTTCTATGTGTCAGGGGGTGACCCTGAAGTGGATAGACTTCCTCTTAAAGAGACCTCTGCAGATGTTTTAATAGCAGGAGTGGTGGCTCAGGTGCGGGTAAATCAACTTTTCACGAATGACGGGAAGAAACCGATAGAGGCAGTTTATGTTTTTCCTGCTTCCTCAAGAGCAGCAGTACACGCAATGAGAATGAAAATAGGTTCGAGAACAATTGAAGCAAAAATAGAAGAAAGGGAGGAAGCCAGACAGCAGTATGAGCAGGCAAAGGTCGAGGGTAAAAGAGCATCCCTTCTTGAACAGCAAAGACCAAATGTTTTCACAATGAATGTCGCTAATATTATGCCAGGCGATAATATCAAGGTCGAACTTGATTATTCCGAATTCCTCGTTCCGGAGGATGCGGTATATGAATTTGTATATCCTACTGTCGTTGGTCCCCGCTATGGTGGTGGGGCAGACCCCAATAAGGATAAGTGGATTGCCAATCCGTATCTTCCAGAAGGGCAAAAGGAGACATACAAATTTGACATAAAAGTCAATCTCGAAACAGGCATCCCAATTAAGGATGTCATGTCTCCTTCTCACAAAGTTGCTGTTGATTTTAAATCTCCTTCCAGTGCCGCGGTTCGACTTGACCAAACAGGAGGTGGAAATAAAGATTTCATTTTACGCTACAGGCTTGCAGGGGAAAAAATAGAAAGTGGTGTGCTACTTTATTCGCATCAGGACGAAAATTTCTTTGTCGTAATGATGGAACCCCCCCTTAGACCATCGGAATCCCAGATACCTCCGAGAGAATACATCTTCGTTCAGGATGTTTCTGGTTCTATGTATGGTTTTCCATTGGATACATCAAAGGCACTTATGAAAAAACTCCTTTCCTCATTACGCTCGACCGATTATTTTAATCTTGTTCTATTTGCAGGTTCTTCGTATCTCATGAGCAAGGAATCTCTTCCAGCCACAGAGGAAAACATTTCAAAGGCAATCAGTATTTTAGAGAAGCAGCAGGGTGGGGGTGGCACGGAACTAATGGATGGTCTAAGAACTGCTTATTTTATTCCTAAGCCTGCAGACAAAGGGGTGTCCCGAACTGTTATAGTTTGCACGGATGGTTATGTTGGAGTCGAATCACAAGCTTTTAAATTCATTCGTGAAAACCTGTCAGATGCGAATCTATTTGCCTTTGGAATAGGGACGGGCGTAAATAGGGCTCTCATAGAAGGAATGGCGAGGGCAGGGATGGGTGAACCTTTTGTTGTGCTTAATGCAGGAGTTGCAGGGGAAGAAGCGGAGAAATTTAAAAAGTATGTCCAGTCTCCTGTTTTGACAGGTATTAATGTCAAGTTTAACGGTGTTGAGGTCTATGATGTGATTCCTGAAAAGGTTCCTGATTTGATGGCTCTTCGACCTATTGTAATTATGGGAAAATGGAAAGGTGATATTTCAAAAGGAAGTATAACTGTCACTGGGACGAGTGGAAGCGGGAATTTCTCTAAAACGATGGATTTTTCGAAAGCAGAATCAAGTGAAAGGACAAAGCCACTTCGGGTTTTGTGGGCGAGGAAATGGGTTTCTCTTCTCGATGACCAGATGGCAATGCTTCCAGGTGATAAAGAGCTAAAGGAAGCAATAACTGCTCTTGGGCTTCAGTATTCGATACTCACATCGTTTACATCTTTTGTTGCAGTTGATTCAGAAGTTGTAAACAAAGGGGGTGGGCAGACGACAGTGAATCAACCTCTTCCTCTTCCTGAAGGGGTTTCAAACTATGCAGTAGGGGGAGCTATGCCGGCACCAACAAGGAGTGTGGCAATGGAATCTGCGGCAAAATCAGCATATAATATCCCATCTGGTGGAGGCAGTGGTGGCGTAGTAAGTGGAAAATTGAAAAAAGGATCGGGTAATATGTTAGAGGATGAAAGCCAGGAGAAAAAAGTAGTTCCTGCAATTAAAATGGTTGGATTTGTTTTAGAACCAGCGTCTGCAAAGATTGATATTTCGAAGAAAAAACAAATTCAGTCACTAATTTTCACAATACTCAGGAAAAAATTTGAAAATACAAAGGTTTCGCTTACACTTGAAATAACCATTAAATTCAAAAAGGATGGTTCCTTCTCTTCTGTTAAGGTCTCTGGCGACAAGGGTTATGGAATAAAGCAATTGCTCGAATCAGAAATGAAGTCAATTTCTGCAGGAGAAGGAATACAATCGATAAAAATGGTCATAGATTTTACCACTAAAGGTTAATTGTTTGACCCCGATTTGATTCTGAACAGATATAGATTGTATCAAACTGGGTTAATTATTCGTAAATTCAATCCGCCTGGATATGCGTAGGAATCGTAGTCATCCCATCCAACTACAATTACGCCAAATGGTTGATCACCACTTAGGACATGTACCCCATCGGAGACAGGAACTCTTGCCACCTCGAATCCTGAACTTCCTGCCCCTGCCCAGGGACCAGAAACAGGTGTTCCATCTACAGTCACATTTGCACCGGAATGCCTCGTTAACACAAGATAGTCGTTCATCCATGTTGTTGGAACAAGAACTACATAATCGGTAAGGTATTGTTCCACAGGAACCGCCTGGACAGCACTCGGGTCACCGTTTGAACTATAATAACCTACCATGAATGCCGCAACCATGTATTGCATTACATGAATTGGTTTATCAGATTCAATCCAGAAATCTCCGGGGTCACTCGATGTTCCTGTGACGAGGTATTCTGCTTTCTGTCCACGGTTAAGTGAAACTGACGGGGGGAGCCCTGAAACAGAAGGATTAAAGCCAAAGTTTACGGTCGTTCCGTTTTCTGATGCCATTATTACCCATAAAGCCCCTTCAGAGCCTCTCATGGGGACTCTCGATGCTACATATCTTTTACCCCATGTCTGAAGACCAAATAATTGTTCTTCGAGATGTTCACAGCAACAATAATTTGCATCTGCCGGGACATTTGCACAGTCGTTTGAAAAAAATACGCCAACAGGCTGGTCAGATTCGATATAAGTTCCAGTGAAACTATCCATGAAATTGGCAACGGTAAGCTGGAGAAAATCACCTTCGTTCAGATTGAAAGGTGTGGGCACACCTGGAGTGAGGGCAGGAACACCACCACCACCCTGCGTGAAAATTGAAGAAGTAACTGTTACTGTTGTAGGTGCGGTTGCTACAATTTGAATATGAGCTGGCCAGCCTGGTTGGGCACTCATATCTGCAGGACCCTGCGGCCATGCAGATACAATATGATATTTATCGAGTCCCGATTTGGGCAGAAGAAGAGAGGCATCACTCAAATATGACTGAGAACCGTCAAGAGGATTAAACTGGTAGGCAATGATGGGGAGGTCGGATGTTATTCTGTATGCACCACCCTGATATATTGCGCTTCCATCAATATATCTATGGTCGAGAACAACTGTTTGCAATGCTCGAGGTCCCACTGAATATGTGCCAACGGTTGACCAGACACCAGAATTTTTAACCTCAATTACAACATTTGCAGTTCTCGAAGGGTCAGTATTTGAAAGAGCAACTGCGTATGTTCCTGGAATCCAGCTATGAATAGGATTTGTGTCAACTGCATAGTAGACGCATCCTATAGAGGACCTTAAAGCGTCAGCCAGCTCGCAAGGAGAATAGCAATGCCCATCCATGCAGGTTTTTCCTGCTTCGCATGCTCCTGCGGGTTCAAAACCAGTTCCTTCAGAATTGCATCTTTGAAGGTTTAAATCATCCTGACAGTATAGGTTACCCGGTTCGCAGATTTTGAATGTGCATGTTCCATCAATGCAAACGAATCCTTCGAGGCAATCTTGAGTTTCCCATGCAGTACCTGAAGAATTGCAGAACCTCCTTGTGTTAGCGTCGATGCATTCACTTTCCCCAGGATTGCAGATTCTTTCAACAGCATCCACATCTGTGCTTATGACATCGCTATCGTTTATGATATCATTGATTACTCCGTCAAAATCCTGCCAGATATCGAAAGTATACTCAGTAAAATCGGTGTTTTCCTGTCGAGTATCCGAAATAAACCCCTTTGATGTCCCACAACCAGCTAAAACTATGAGATTTAGAATTAACAGAACGGAAAAAAATAGTAGTGCTGTTGTATAATGCTTTAATTGTTTAAAAGTATCCATTTTTTCTCCTTTCAAAAATAAAAAAGTTTTTATATATACTAATCATAATTAATTTTTAAAGGATTTCAACCATGGATAAAAATAAAATAAAAAAGACACTTAAAGAGTTTTTAAATGAAAGTAATTTTAAAAAATTAAGTTTCCTTGCAAACCCATTTCTTGAAGAGTTTGTTACGAAATATGTAGAACTGTGCAAACCAAAATCCGTTTTTATTTCGTCTGGTTCACAAGAAGACCTCGATTATATAAGAAAAAAGGCGATAGAAAATGGTGAGGAGGCATTCTTGAAAATAGAAGGGCACACCATTCATTTTGACGCTTATGGTGACCAGGGCAGGGATAGAGAAAATACAAAAATTTTACTCGATACAAATAAAGGTGATTGGCTCGATCACTTTTTTGTTACTGGTGAGAGAAATGAGCACCTTGAGGAGATACATAATCTTCTAAAGGACATAATGAATGGCAGGGAAATGTTTGTCTGTTTTTTTACACTCGGTCCGTGTGGTTCAGAATTTCAAATACCATGTGTTCAAATAACTGATTCCGCCTATGTGGCTCATAGCGAAAATATTCTTTACAGACAGGGGTATAACGAATTTACTAAAGTTTTTAGGAAAGAAGAATTTTTTAAGTTTGTTCATTCACAGGGAGAGGTGGATGAAAGGCATGTTTCAAAAAATCTGAGCAAGAGGAGAATATTTATTGACCTTGAAGGTGAAACCGTTTTTTCTGTAAATACGCAGTATGGGGGTAATACAATTGGACTGAAGAAACTTGCAATGAGGCTTGCCATTGCAAAAGCTTCTCGTGAAGGGTGGCTTACAGAGCATATGCTAATAATGGGTGTTAGAGGTCCTGAAAACAGAATCACTTATTTTACCGGGGCATTCCCATCTATGTGCGGAAAAACTTCTACTGCTATGCTTGAAGGGGAAACAATTGTAGGGGATGACATAGCGTATCTAAGAGTCATTGATGGTGTTGTTAGGGGGGTGAATGTGGAAAAGGGGATGTTTGGTATAATTCAGGGTGTCAATTCAGTTGATGACCCGATTCAGTGGAAAACCCTTCATTCGAAAGGGGAAATTATATTTTCTAATGTTCTTGTTCTTGAAGATGGTTCTGTTTACTGGATAGGGCACGATGGTCGTGTTCCGGAAAAAGGACTGAATCATTCCGGGGAATGGTTTCGAGGAAAGAGGGATGCGAAGGGGAAAGAGATTCCACCATCTCACCCTAATGCTCGTTTTACGGTATCACTTGAGATGTTTGAAAATGTTGATAAAAATTTAGATAACCCGAATGGTGTTCAGATTCATGCTATAGTATATGGTGGGAGAGATTCTGATACATGGGTGCCTGTATGCCAGTCATTTGACTGGGAACATGGTATTATTTTAAAAGGGGCATCAATTGAATCGGAAACGACTGCTGCTACACTGGGCAAAGAAGGCGTAAGGGAATTCAATCCAATGAGTAACCTCGATTTTCTTTCAATTCCTCTCGGGAAATACATACAGATTAATCTCGATTTTGGTTTGAAGGCAAGGCAAAAACCACTCATTTTTGGAGTGAACTATTTTCTAAAAGATAAAAACGGAAATTTCTTTAATGAAAAAAATGATAAAAAGGTTTGGTTAAAATGGATGGAGCTTAGGGTCTGGGGAGAAGCGGGAGCAAGAAAAACACCGTGTGGATATATTCCTCTTTATGAAGATTTGAAAAAACTTTTTAAAGATGTTCTTAACAAAGATTATTCGCATAGTGATTATACAGGGCAATTTACCATAAGAATTCCGGAAAACCTGAGCAAGATAGAGAGACTGAAAAAAATTTATTCTTCACTGAAGGATATACCCCAGCGTGTTTTTATTCTTTATGACGAAGAGATAAAAAGACTGAAAGATGCTCGTGAGTGCTTTGGTGATTATATTCCACCTGACAAATTCGAAGTAATTAAATGATTTGATTGATTTTATGGGTGGAATTTTGAAGCAGGTTTTTCAGGAAGTGATAGGCAAGCGTCCGTTTCAATGGATATGGATAAATGGTTTGGCAGAGGAGCGTCAGGTTATATGCAGTGGGGTTTTATGGCAATTCCATACGATAACGGAGATGGTGATAGAACTTTTGGTATGGACAGAATTTTTCATTCAGACTGGGATGGGTTATACGCCGTTTACAGTTCCCGTGGCTCCTCTCTTACATGGGAATAATAATTTATTTAGCAGAATTTATGAAGACAAATAATTCATTAATATTTATTTACTCATAGTGCTGTAAATTTTATCTATTTCTTTCTGGATTTTTAATGTTTCTTTTATTACTGAAATAATATTGCAATATGTCTGTATTTCATCAAGGGAGAGAATTTTCTTTTTTCTATTTTTTAACCACTTATCGCATACTTGATAGCCACCAATGTGGTACTCATACACTTCGGATTCAATCCCATCAAAATACTGGTTGCTATTAATGTAAAGTCTGCCGTTTTCGTATCTCAAGTTTTCAATCCTGTTTTCACCCTTACCATTAAATTTTGCTGATGATGAAACTTCTACCTTCATCAGGTGAAGATTTGCAAGTTTTTCTCCCAATGCGGACATTCTCTTGAAAATACGATAATCCCTTGTGAATGGCACTCTCGGGAAATCCATTTTTAGGAAATCAGCAAATTCTGTTCGATATGTGTTTGAATATAAAATAGCATAAATATAATAGAGTATTTCTTCAGGTGAGGGACTCTTTTTGTATTTTCTTATTAGTCCTTCCATAAATTCATTCGATATATTTGGCTTTTTTGTGTGATAATCTGCTTCCGACTCAAATAGAACCAATGAGCTGAATTTTACACATTTTTTCTTGGACTTTTCTAACTTATGGTAAACATAAAGAGGAAAAATATACGAACCCCCTCTGGCGCTTAATGTTACGCGATAGTCGCTAATTTTATCACTAACAAACGCATGATTAAATACTCCTTCTGCAACTTGTCTCACAGTAATGAGTCCTAAATTTTCTTTCTTTATCATATTCGACATAACTTCCTTTCGAGGTCTTTCAATTACTGCGTCATGATAAAAAACCCATCTTTCATCAAAAGGGCGATAAAGCATCTTTATAATATATTTTTCCAAATCAGGTTCTTTCATTATTTCTTTTCTAACATCTCGAAGTTTGAATTTATCAGTATCATTTAGATTATAAGTTATCATAATTATTTCATCAGGGAGGTTTTTATTAATGAACTGACTGATTCTTATTCTTAATTCTTCTTTATCGTCTGCTATAGCAAAATCATCTCTGGATGTAACAATTCCAACACTATTAATAGGAAATATTTCTGTAACTTTTGTATAGGATTCATATTGCTTTAAGGTTCTTTCCTGTCTCGGAATGAAAAGGTAAAACTCTGAAGATGGTTTTAGCCTCTTCCATTTTGTATTTGTTATGTCATGATTATTAAGCCATTTGTATTTTTTTCCCCTTAATCCCCATATTTCGAAATGAAATATTTTACTTTCAATTTTGTCTTTCTTTGATTTTTTTACAAATATTCCTATTGCCACTCCTTGCTGTATATCGAATACATTTTCATCTTTTCCTCCATTCGGTGTCTTTTCTTTTTTTCTAATGCTGCCATGAAGATCAATTATGTATATTTCATTGAAAGTCTTCATGAGGGAATACCTCATTCCCCTGAAAGTTGGGTTATCAAGATAACTATGATTTGTAATAAACCCTAATATTCCCTCACCTTTTTGTTCTATCTTCCACTGGGCAAAACGAATGAATTTTACATAATCATCCTGGAGTCCTTTTGGATTCTTTTCCTGGATTGGTTTTCCATCCACATAATAATATTCCTTTATTTCTTTGCTTATCCATTCACCAACATTGGAAGAATGTCCTGAATAAGGAGGATTACCAAGTATAACTAAAATGGGTCTTTCCTTTTTAACTTTACCTGCAAGATGAGATTCTTCAGATAATGAAGCTATTCCAGGAAGGTTTGTTTGCTCAAGTTCCTCCATTTCAAGAGTGTTTGTAAGGTATAGTTTAAATCTGTCATCGTCTTTTAGTTTGTAACCTAATTCTTCAAGGAGAAACGAGATTTTCAAATGTCCTATTGCAAAGGGAGCCATCATTAATTCAAAGGCATAGAAGTTTTCGAGGATGTGCTCCTTTATGAATTTGTTCTTTCCACCCTCCCCATACTTTTTTGTAAACTCCTCTACTGCAAGTTTTGCTGACTCTGCTACAAATGTGAGAGTTCCTGCAGATGGATCGAGAACTTTAACTCCTTTGCTTGCCAGTCCACCTGATTTGTTAAAATCTCTTTTCAGTATTTCATTTATAGAGCGGACAATATAAGATACAACGGGTTCAGGTGTGTAATAAACTCCTCTTTTTTCTCTCGTCTCAGGGTCATATTCGCTAAGAAATGTTTCATAAAAATGCACAATAGGGTCATTACCCTTATGTTCATGAAAATACTGGTCAAGTATTTTATAAACATCTGTAACTGCCAGAACCTCTGAGATGTCATCAAGAATCCATTCCATCTGTTTGGGCATATCCCCAAGGGATATGAACTTAAAGACATCCCTGAGTATACCTATTGTATGAGGAATGTTATCATGTGCAAGTTTCCTGTTAAATATATTATTTGAGCGTGTCCTTGCAGTAAAAAGTCCGTATGTAATAGTCTGTGAATACAGATTTGCAAAGTCCTCTTCGGTTAAATCGGATATTAAATATTTCTTAAAAGCGTCATAAAAAGCTATTAATTCATTGGAATTATTTTCTTTTAATTCGTTAGCAATAATTTCTCTCAAAAACCTCGTTCTCTTTGCAAGTTCCTTTGCAAGGGATTTTGCATCATAAACCTCTGGAATTGAAAATGAAAAAAATTTGTCAAATAGTCGAAATAATTCTGATTCATTTTCGACAGGTGGTGTGGTTTTTAGTTCATAAAGAACAAATGGTCTGCCGACAAGAACCTTTTCTATTAAAAGGCCGTTGCGATATAACCTGAATTCAAGAAAGTTTGTTAATATAAGATTTGGGAATGTTTCGAGGTATCTTTTTATTTGCTGCGAATTTTCTACCGTATCAAGATTTTTGTTTGGTTCTTTTGCTTCTATATATCCTGTTATATGTTGCTTTCCATCCCATACCCTGAAATCAGGGTTCCCTGCTTCTGTTTTTTTAGGGAGAACTGTAATATAAATATTTTCTTTGTTGGTTGATGTGCAAAATTCCTCAAGTAGTTTTTTTAAGACAGGATAGAAGCTTTCTTCACGATCATCACCTCGATTAGCAATGTCAGTTATATCTCGTAAGTAGGATTTCAGCATTACTGAGTGGGCTTTCTTTATAATACAGCAAAATATGGCTTCTTGAGCGACCCCACCGGGATTCGAACCCGGATTACAGGCTTGAGAGGCCTGTGTCCTGACCCTTAGACGATGGGGCCTTATTTTTAAAAGACTTATAGAAATTTTCTTCGAATGTCAATGAAAAATTTGGCATGGTTCAAAAAATTGGGCTTGATAAATCAAGCCCCTACAATAACTGATGGAATTTTGCCCTCTTTTTGCCACTTTTAGGGATTAATTGATTTCGTGCTTTTTATACTTTGAACCATGCCAAAAATTTTGATTTGCCATCATTCCTTTGCTTAGTTAAGGGTGGATGTTGAGTCATACCTGCTGACCGCAACATTGGCAGTCACTACCCCCGCTTGCGCAGGGGTAAAACTTTTTCCTGCAGGAGCAGGAATGAAATTTATTTTGGGTAAAGTATTGTTAGTTATGCTCAATTTTTAGTAAAAGTAATCCTGATAAGTTTTGAGGGAAATATGGCACATAGAATAGAAGTTGGATTAAAGGAAAAATATGAAGACCCGAGAGGAAACAGAATCCTTCGCCTTATAGAATTGCAGTTTCCACAGAAAATAAAAAAAATAAGACTCGTTGATGTTTACACAATTAATGGAAATTTTGAAAGAAACATTCTCGAGACCATGGCAAATCAGGCATTTGTTGACCCGGTAATAAATGAGTGGTGTATAGATGAGTTGCTAAAAGGGGAATTTGACTGGATAGTTGAAGTAGGTTTAAGACCTGGAGTAACGGATAATGTGGGCAGGACTGCAGCTGAATCAATAAACCTGATTCTTTCCGAGAAGGGATTCGGAACCACCAATGTAAAAGTTGCTCACAGTATACAGTACAGAATTACTTCAGATAATTTGGAAAGGCATGAAATTGAAAAGATTGCATCAGATTTCTTTTTTAATTCCCTTATTCAGAGGTCAAGTGTTTATAGCCGGGATGAACTCAGAAAAAAAGGTAAAATAGAGCCATATTTCCCTGAGGTCACAGAAACTTTTCATCCTAAAGTAGAATTCTTCGACCTTGAAACGATGAACGAAGATTTGCTGGCTGAATTGAGTCAAAAGAGAGTTCTCTCTCTAACTGTACCTGAAATGAAAGCGATTCGGGAATATTTTGCAAGGGAAGATGTGAAAAAGATGAGAAATGCAGTGGGAATTGTTCCACATCCTACAGATGTCGAACTCGAATGTATAGCCCAGACATGGTCGGAACATTGCAAACACAAAATTTTTAATGCCACAATATTTTATGTTGATGAAGAAAAGGGTGTTTCTGAAAAAATAGAAAGTTTATTTAAAACCACCATAGTCGAAACAACGGAGGAAGTAAGGAAGGACAAAGGGCAGAATGATTTTTGCCTTTCTGTTTTCAAAGATAATGCAGGGGTTATTAAGTTTGATGAAAATCATGTTATAGCATTCAAAGTGGAAACGCATAATTCTCCTTCTGCTCTTGACCCTTATGGTGGGGCGCTAACAGGGATAGTTGGAGTTAATAGAGACCCGCTTGGAACAGGAATGGGAATGAACCTCTTTTGTAATACAAATGTTTTTTGTCTTGGGTATCCGGATTTTTCAGGGATATTACCACCTCGGGTTCTTCATCCGATGCGTATTCTTGAAGGGGTAAGGGAAGGGGTTGAACATGGAGGTAACAAAAGTGGGATTCCAACAATAAATGGTTCAGTGGTGTTTGATGAGAGGTTTACTGCAAGACCTCTCGTTTACTGTGGAACTGGAGGAGTTGCCCCTATTCAGGTTGCGGGTCGTCCATCTTATAAGAAAAAAGCTCGTCCGGGAGATATTATTTTGATGGTTGGAGGAAAAATAGGGAAGGATGGGATTCATGGTGCCACATTTTCATCTGTTGAACTCAGTGAAGGTTCACCGGTTTCTGCTGTTCAGATAGGAGACCCCATAACTCAAAAGAGAATGAGTGATTTTCTTTATGTTTGCAGGGATGAGGGGCTCTACAATTCCATTACTGATAATGGTGCAGGTGGACTCTCGTCATCAATAGGAGAGATGGCTTTAGAATCTGGAGGGGCAGAGGTGGATTTAAGTCCTGCGCCATTGAAATATCCAGGGCTCCATCCGTGGGAAATCTTTCTTTCTGAAGCACAGGAGCGAATGACACTTGCTGTTCCTCCTGAAAAGTTACAGAGGGTTCTTGAACTTGCGGACAAGATGTTCGTGCAGGCTACGCCTCTGGGGACTTTCAATGATTCAGGTCTCCTTGTTGTTAAGTATCACAATGAAATTGTAGCAATGCTTCACCTCGATTTTCTTCATAATGGTGTGCCGACTCTAACTCTTCATGCAAGGTGGAACAGCAAATATTCCCGTGTTCAGGTGAAAGACCCCCTACCAGTTAGACCAAAAGTGGAAGACCTTCCAAAGATTCTGGCGAGACCCAATGTTGCCAGCAAGGAGTACTGGGTCAGGCAGTATGACCATGAAGTTGGAGGTGGAAGTGTTGTAAAACCTCTATGCGGACCCCTTGGTGATGGACCTTCAGATGCAGCGGTTACGATTCCTGTTATTGGGGGTGACCGGGGAGTGGTTGTTTCTCATGGTATTTGTCCACGCTACTCAGATGCAGATACTTATTCTATGGCAATGTGTGCTGTTGACGAGGCTGTAAGAAATGCAATTAGTGTTGGTGCTGACCCATCTAAACTTGCTGCCCTTGATAACTTTTGCTGGAGTGACCCGGTTGCTTCTCCGACAAATCCGGATGGGGAATTTAAACTGGCGCAGCTCGTAAGAGCATGTAAGGGTTTGAAAGATATCTGCATCGCTTATGGTATTCCATTGATATCAGGAAAAGATAGCATGAAAAATGATTACAGACATGAATCAATTCATCTTTCGATTCCTCCAACTTTGCTTGTGACTCTGCTCGGTATAGTTGAAGATCCTGAAAATGCAATTACGATGTATGCTAAAGCACCTGGTGATTTAGTTTATGTTCTTGGGAAAACAAGGGATGAACTCGGTTGTTCTGAATGGGCGAACATGTATTCCATAGTTTCAGGAAAATCGCCCGAGGTAAGGTTCTCAGAGACAGTGCCTCTTTATGATTCGCTTCACAGGGCTATAAAATCAGGTGTCGTAAGGTCGTGTCATGATGCTTCCGATGGTGGTATTGGTGTAGCAATTGCAGAAACAGCTTTTGCAGGTGGGCTTGGTATGGAAATAGACCTTAATGCTGTTCCCTGTGAAGGTGTATTTGATGAGGGTACTTTACTTTTTTCAGAATCTGCTGGCAGATTTGTTGTGACGGTGGACCCTGCGGATTGTGAAAGGTTTGAGAAGATAATGGAGGGTCATCCTTTTGCGAAGATAGGAGTTGTAACTTATGGTAATGAATTAATTTTGAAAGGTTTTAATAAAGGTGTGGAATGGAAATGGGGAATTGAAGATTTAAAAAAAGTGTGGAAAAGCACACTTGCGTTTTGAAAATAGGATTCTAATAAAATGAGAAATTAATCAATGCGTATATAGTAATAAACGGAGATATGATTATGGCAAGTCGAGTTAGAGTTATGGTTCTAACGGGGAATGGAATAAATTGTGAAAGGGAAACAGCATTTGCCTGTAAACTGGCAGGAGCTGATGAAGTTGAAATGGTTTCTATATGGGATTGGGTTGCAGGCAAAGTTGATGTAGCCCGTTTTGGTATGATCTGTTTTCCAGGGGGATTTCTTGATGGAGATGACCTTGGTTCTGCCAGGGCATGTGCGACGAGAATAAAGTTTTCAAGAAACAAATTATCGGGAAAACTTCTTATTGAAGAATTGCTTGAATTTGTGCAAAGGGGTGGTTTGATTATAGGGATTTGTAATGGTTTTCAATTACTTGTAAAACTCGGGATTCTTCCCTTATTTAAAAATGATGAGCAAAAAAGCGGAGAATTTAAGCAGGTGGCTACTCTGACTTTTAATGAGTGTGGTCGCTTTGAGGACCGATGGGTTACTTTAACTGTGGATTCTTCGTCCCCGTGTGTATTTACAAGAGGTTTAACCACCATAGATTTACCGGTAAGGCATGGTGAGGGCAGGTTAATAATAGACGAGGAATTTGCCACAAAAGTAAAATCCGCACATTTGATTCCTGTTTTTTATGCTGACCCTGTCACAATGGAACCAACAGAAAAATACCCATTTTGTCCAAACGGTTCTGCTGGAGGTGCTGCAGGTTTATGCGATTCATCAGGAAGGATTTTTGGTTTAATGCCTCATCCTGAGTGTTTCTGGACTTTACTTAATCACCCCGATTGGTCAAGAACCATGAAAGGAAAAGGGAAAGAGGGGGGTGGAATCAGTATTTTTCGTAATGCAGTGGAATATATTGCTTCTGTGAGTTAAAATAAAAAAATTAAATGTTAAAGTATTCAAGAGCAAAGGAACTTGACGATTTAGTAGTGGATATCATCAAAACTTTAAAATTAAAGTACCTTGACCCATCAAGAATTATTTGTATGAGAAGTACCGGTTCTTCGAGTAAATATATTGTGGCAAGGATTCATCCTTTGCAGAGAATAGTTGCAGAGGCAATTGGTTTGAACACAATTTATGTGATAGAAGCAATTAGTGAAAATTTTGATAAACTTCCAGAAGAAGAAAAAACACTTACAGTAATTCATGAGATTTTACATATTCCCAAAACTATGGGTGGGGGCCTTCTAAGTCACAAAAGGCAGGTAACAGGGAAAAGAGTGAGAAAGCTATACAATGAATATATTAGAATAAAAAATTCTCCTCAGGTAGAGATTCCTTTAGATGCTAAAAAATGAAAGCAGGAAAAATGGAAATGGTGATAGATTGTCACTACCTGTGTTTCAGGGTTGAGCTGGAATTCCTTCGACTTGAATTTCTGCAATTGCATTATCGTAAAACCACGAACCCCTGTAAACCTCCAGTATAGTTATCACAATTTCCTTTGTTTTTACTGGAGGCTCTATTGTAATTTTTTGAGGTTCTCTTTTATCTTCAAATTCAACTTCTTTTGTAGAACCATCACTGAAAGTCAAATTGGCTTTTTTTAATCTGTTGTTCAGGGGGAACATATCACCTCTTGCCCCATGTGGGTCGTCGTAACCTGTGATAAATGAGATACCTGTAACAGTAACTTCTTTATCGAAAGCAAGAGTAATTTTATGATTAAGTGGTTTTGCCCCTTTTTCCTCCTGCCACACCGTTTTCGGGTCACCGTCAATCATATTAGAAGGAGGATAATCCTTGTGTTGAGAAGAAGCAGAAATAGAAAAAGTCAATTTTTGTGGTGATGAAGGTATTGATTCAGGAGAAGAGCTTGTAGCGGTTCCTGATTCTGCAGATTCTTTATTGATCTGTTCTTTCGGTGGATTTTCTTCTTTTATGGTTTCTTCTTCTTTTTTATTTGTATTGCTTGCTTCTTTTTGTTGTGTCAAAAGTTCTGTTCCGGTAACCGATTTAACCTGTTTTTTTCTCTCATTTTGACCGGTTTTACTAATCTGAGGCTGAGGAATCTTTATTCCTAAAAGTAGCAGGACGACAAGTACCAGAGCACCTGTGACAACGAAGCCAATGCCTGCTATAGCAATTCCTGGAATTCCCCTTGAAGTTTTAGTTAACTCTGCCTGATTTTCTTTTTCCTTTTGCTCTGACAATGAAGTAGAAATTTCCGGAAGTGGAGGTATTATTTCTTCCGCTTTAAGGTGTTCGATTGCTATTGCTGGAGGTGGGGGAGGGGGGGGTGCTTTTATGGATTGGGATGCTGGTGTTCCTTCATGGGGTGTAGCAGGAGGAGCAGGGGGTTTTGTTTTTGCTACTTCAATATCTTTGTCAGAAAGGATTTCCATTGAAACTTCTTCGTCTGCAAATAATTTTTTTGGTGGAGGAGATACCGATGTGGAAAAAGCGGAAAGTACTTCGGGGTCATTTTCGAATTCCCGAAGTTCTTTCAATGCAGTAGCAGAATCTTCAGTTCCAGCCATTGTGAGTGTTTTTATTATTTCTATTTTTACTGCATTTGAACTTATTTTATAACCTTCTTTTAGTACCTTTACAGGAATTTCAGAAAGGTCTCCAAAATGCCTGAATACGAGGAGAGAAGCCATCTTTGCTCCCTGTCCTCCAATTTCAAAATTCTCTTTCGCAAATTCGAGCATGGAAGTACCAAATTTCGGATTGAGTTCTTTTAATTCACCGGTAAGGTCATCAATTCCAACGCCGGATTCGGAAAGCATAGAGAGGATTTTTATCGCTTCTTTACCTGAGAAATTATGATTACACCAAGGACATGATTCCTGAATGTATTCAACAACGCTTCCACATTCAGGACACAGGGCAGCTCCCGGGCTATATTTGCTTTTATCCATGGAATTTAATATATATTTTATATCATACCATAAAAATATTTTTGTTTACAATTTATTGATAAAAACATTTGTTTTAATTACTGTTGGGTTGATTTGATTTCATGATTCTCGTTCTGGCATCCGAAAACAGGGGAAAGGTCAGGGAATTTAGAAGGCTTCTTATTCATCTTCCTCTAAAACTTCGCTCACTTGATGATTATCCGAGTATATTTTTGTTTGAAGAAAAGGGAAATACATACCATGAAAATGCAATCCAGAAAGCACGATATGTTGCCAGTATCCTCAATCTTCCAGTTTTTGCGGACGATAGCGGGCTTGAAATAGAGGCACTGAACTTCGAACCAGGGATAAAATCTGCAAGGTTTGCTTCTGAGGGGAAAGACCCCGCAAAAAACATTGAAAAAGTACTTAAATTACTTGAAGGGGTGCCATTTTCTAAAAGAAGGGCACGGTTTAAATGTGTAATTGCTCTTGTTTATCCTGATGAAAAGCAAGATGGAAAATTAAATGAATATCTTTTTGAAGGGGTAATGGAGGGATTTATAGCAGACCAGCCCCGTGGTGCAGGTGGGTTTGGTTATGACCCGATTTTTTTTCTCCCGCAATTAGGTAAAACTGTTGCTGAGTTGACTGATTTTGAGAAGGACATGTTCAGTCATAGAGGGAAAGCAGCTCGTTTGATGGCTGATTTCATACAAAAAAGAATTTTAAAAATTTAACGGTGTAATTTTTATTTCGGGCTTGCGACTGTAACTTCAAGTGTCGGACGCTGGGATTGGTCCCCCCAATCCGGGAAATCATTAGATTGAACAAATTGTTTTCCTGTATGATATTCCGTATCTGCTGAATAAAGGGAAAAACTTACATACTGGCTTCCTTCTTTAATCGCTTCATAAACTGCACTACTTACATCCCACTCCCATGCAGGTAAATTATCCCATCCAAGTTCATTGCCTGTTCTGTCTCCCCATGTACCTGCAAGATTTTGTAAGGGTAAAGGTACATTATTCCATGTGATATTAGTATCATCGTTCATTTCTTTAAAAGTCTTTTTTGTAGCAATGTAATACAATTTATCAAGACCGAGCAAATTTACTTAAGTAAGATTTAAAAAAACCTGAAATTAGCATCCACCGAGTGCTCTCTTTTGCTTTTTCTCTACAGGACCTTTAGGTTTATTTTCCTTAATTAATCTGTTAATTTCTTCCTTAACCTGCAATCTGAAACGATTTAAATTAATCTCTTTTATATTCTGTGGTTTTGCTATTGGCTCAAATTGTAAAATTTCTTTATTGAATTCATCCAGCCCCCCTTTTAAAATCATAATTCTTTTATAACCCAGCCTTCGGGCAATAATGGCAGCCTTTTTTTCAGTTATTTCTTTATTTGCAACAAAAACTTTGATGGAGCCTTTGATTTTTAAAAATAAGTTTGGTTCTTTCTCAAAAAGATTATCAACTGTAAAGTGTGTAGAGCGAGGTAAACTCCACTTATCATACTCCTTTTTATTTCTAAAATCTATTATTTGCATTCTTTCGCAGTTTTCACATACTAATCTAAAAGCAAATTCATCTGGTGTTATTTCGTCAATGGAATAATTTTTTACAAAATTATCATCATTTACAAGATTCAATAAATCTGCTTTCCTGTCAGTGAACAAAAGAGAGAAAATTAGTAGTAAAGCACCTGATAAAATTATTAAACCATTTTCCCTGCTTAATTTAACAAAAACTACTTCCCTTTTATTAACCTTACTTTCAATCAATGTCACAAAATAGAATGCAATCAGTGCAACAGAAACCATTAAAAAAGCAAATAGATTTTGAGAAATATTTAGAGTCTCAAAAATTCTTGGATTTCCGAGATTTGCTGCTTTATAAAGTGGTTCAAATAAGGAATAACCTTCTGCAAAAATCAGAACTCCAACAAGAGAACCTAATATAAAAATCATTGCATCAATTTTACCAATGGCTGCTGCACAGATGCTGGTTCCGGGACAGAAACCACCAATAATAAAACCAGCCCCCATAATTATTCCACCAATAATTGCAGACCAGACGAATGTCGGATTTATATATACAAGGTTAATATCCAGTAGACCAAAATGAATCAGACCCATCACTCCAACCATTGCTACTATACCAGCGGTAAAAAAGACTCTCAAGACTGTGAAATCATAACCATAAAATAGCCCGACAAGTTTTTTTGATGTGGAGAAACCAGCCTGCTCGAGGATTGCACCAAAACAAATTCCTATTAACAGGGCAACAATGTAATTCAAATTAGCACTAATTATATCAGGAACTAATGGTCCCATTTTGTCATACCTTCAATTATAACCAGAGTTTTCTAAAAAAATAAGCAAAACCATACGCTCCCCCAAAAATACAAATCATCGTTAATATTCCACCTGTTGACATAACAGCCATGCCGGATAAAGCAGCCCCGCTCGTGCAACCCCTCCCAAGTTGAGACCCTATACCCCACAAAACCCCTCCTAAAAAAGCACCAATCAATCTTGCATTGCGGGTTGCATTTGGTCCTTTCTCAAATTTCAAATTTAATCGGTTTGAAACAAGTCCAGAAAGAAATGCTCCTATCAAAACTCCTACAATTTCAAAAACAAGCCAGTTCATCAATGGAGAGGTTCCCTGGTGCTCTTTTGAATATTCCTGATAAAATTTTGTGCTGGAGGTATGAGATTGAGCAATAGCTTCAACGGTTGCAACAGTGAAACTTTTAATTGCCCCACTTGCACCCAGTCCTCTTCCAGTGATGTAAATAGTTGTTAGAAGTAAAATTCCAAGCAAGAGTCCCGCAAGGTATGGATTCATGTATTTTGTTTCGTTCATGTTTGAACTTCCCTCCAGGTTTTATTTTTTTTCTTCATCCTCTATTTCCTCATACCCTGTGAGCATGGCTTTTAGATTGGAAGTAATTGTTGTGCCGGTTGTGATTAAGTAGAGATGAACAATTATAAATGTTACGAGTAGCATTGCAGCAGCGGTATGAATTAATGCAATAACTTTTAGAGAATGAATATTGATGGCTTCAATTCCGTGACGAGTTGGGTATCTATAAAAATAGTAAAGAATTCCAGACAATACTGAAGCAGGAATTAGAACTATCTTTAAACCAAAATATGTCAGTCGCTGTAGAGGATTTAATTTACTCAGCAGAGTCTTTTTAGTAGGGTGGGGAGCGTTTCTGAAAATACCAAAAAGATAAAAATCGAGTTGAGCTTTTATGTTTTTTAAAGTGGGGATGTACTGTTTATATTCTCCAGTTGTAAGATGCCAGAATATTGCAAAAATAGTTAAACCAATGAATAAGTATGCTGCTATATTGTGGTAAGTAACTGCTTCTTTAAAACCAAGAAAGGAATAAAATCCGTGAATTTCAAATCCTGTAAAGGCTAAAAAGAATATCAGGATTGCCTGCATCCAGTGCCAGAATCTTTCAAAACCCTTGTATATTTGAACATATTTTTTCATTTGAGTTTCCTTATCTTATAATAGGCAAACATTCTACCACCGGCATGAGATAAAACTCCCAGCAAAGCAAGGAGCATTAATAATATTCCTCCGTAATCAACAATTCTTACATAATCTCTTCCTGGAATATAAAAATCATGTAGGTTTGCAATTCGTGAACCTTTTCTTGTATGACATTCCTGACATTTTACAGAATTTTCTTTAGATGAAACCATGTGATTTAAGGGCCAGTACATCTTAGTTTCAATGAAAGCCACTTTTCCACTAAAGGGTAATCCTGCTTCCTTCATCCCGATTTCAGAAGCTTTAATCCAGTCGAAGTCTTTCCAGAAAGCGCCAGCACCTTTGTTTTCAGCATATAGTTTGGGCTGGATTAAAATTTTGTTTACAGGGTCATAGGGTTGTTTTGCAATGTGAATTTTTACCGGAATAATCTTCGAAAATTCGTCATTATATGACCCGTTTAAAGGATTTAAAACCAGCGGAACAGAAGGGTCCTTTACTTTGTCTCCTAACATGTAATGAGTAGCGGTACCGTTAAACCATACATAATCAGGCTTTAAATTTTTACCCCACTTAAAGGAACCCTTTATTGACATATAAACATGATTTCCTTCTGAATCTTCTTCAGTATAGGGTTCCCCGTTTTTTAATTTTCCTGCTGTTGACCAGTCCCAGTATAATTTTGTAGCGTTAGCCTTTGCATAAACAGGAATGTGGCAGGCCTGACATGAAACTTTAAGTGTATGTTCATTTATAATTTCTTCTTCGTGTGGAGTTGAAGTGTGACAATCTTCACAATAAACCCTATCCCTGTTCATTGAAGAAATTGAGTACAACTTACCAAAAATGTTATGTCTGACTGTTTTGTGACAATCGGAACATTGAAGATTTACTCCATCAACAGCCATATGAACATCGATTTCTTTTGTTGGATTAAACTGCGCCATTTCGAGGTCGCCATGTTTAACATTGTTTCCTCCACCTCCGTAAAAATGGCATACTCCACAGTTGCTCCTTTTTGGTATGCCCACACTCTGGGCAATTTTCTCAAAATCGAGAGTTTTTACTGGTTCCCCACCTTTTTCCGGTGCCTTCATGTAAGTTTCCGTATTGTCGTGACAAACCATGCAGTCGATATTTGTTGGGTCAGTGAAAATATTTCCATTGGCATCAAGACCGAGTCCTACATGGCATTTTGCGCAACTTTTCTCGTTACCGTGAGCTGCTATACAATAATTGTTGATTGCATTCTTTTTGCCAATGTAAACTATACCTTTACCTCTTATATAATCTACTCTTTCCCAGTTGAAGTGGTTTGAATTCATTATTTCCATGGCTGTAAGATTATGGCAGGATTCGCAAGCTATAGTAACTTCACGAGGATCAGAGAATTTTTTATTTAAAATTTCAAATTTGCTGTGGTCAACCTTTTTCGTTTCTTTTCTGTACTGATATTTATTTTTAAGTTTGACTAAAAGAGGAGTGTCGACTTCGGAACTTTTCAATCTGCCAATAACAATGGCGGTGAAAATCCCACCAACAACCAAAATAATTAAAATGTTTTTCATGAAAATTGTAAAAAATTTTGTTTATTCTAATATTATGTTTACAATTTTTACTGTTAATATGAGAACTAAAGATAAAAATGTCAATACATTTGTTTTTCTTGCCATTCTTTGTGCATTTGATACCCGTGAGACCAGAAGAAATGGATTTCTGCTTACGCAGGAACAAAATTTTTCTGGACTGGTGTGTAAAATCTAAAGAATTCTTAATGAATCGGGAAAAAACGATTAATAATGATAAGTAATTGTCCACGCCCAGGGATTCGATGATAAAATTTCAGGTTCGTGGTGTGGACTTATGATTTCAGATATTGTTCAGGCAGGTCAGATTTTAGGTGATGTGAAACAAATAAATTCTGTTAAAGAAGCGTCAGGGGGAAATTACTGAGTTATATTCCAAAATTTGAATACCATTCAACATTCTGGGGGGGATTGGTTTGGAGGAGTTCTCTCCATTTTTCATCTGTGAGCCTGTCATTCATAGGATGTTTGAATTCGTAGTAACTGAAAACAGGTCCAACCCCAACAAGGATTCTCCCGTCAGGAAGTAGATAAGCGGCAATCAGTAATTTCACATATCCAACTCCTTCTTCAAGAACCTGCTCAGTATTAGTATCGGTATGAACATCTGCAACAATAGTAGTTTTCTGTGCAGTAAAATCAACATCTGCTATAACACCTGCAACACTATAAGCAAAATTGTTAATAAAATCGTAGTCTGTATCTTCAAGTGTCGTGTTTTCAAGTTCTTTTATTGAAATTTCAACAAGTCTCGCCAAAATATGCTCGAGATTTTCGAGTCTTGCCTTCGAAGTATCATCAAGGACATTCATTTGAGTGAGCCCTTCGTTTGTCATTCGTGTCAGAGCAAGGAGTCTGTTGTAAAATTCAGGAAGGGGTTCAACATAACCAACGACCCGTGGTGGAGGTGATGCGCTCGTTTCACCAGCTGTGTAACTTTGTTTTGCATAAAGAATTGTGTCATGTCTTAGTTCTGTCCATGAAGCGAGGGCTGTGGTGATTTCCTTATCCTTCCATGCAGTTCCTTTCATGAATGTAGGATAGCCATCGCCAAAATCACTTAAGAGTGCTTTTAAACTATAGAGCCATGACCAGTAGAGGTTTTTATTCCACGCTATTGTGTCGAAAGCATCAAATTCAGCTTTCAGTAAATTGAATGCTTCATCGTAGCGCGCATAGTTTGTATCATCAAGTTCATCCATGATCTGACGGGCTCTTTCACTTCCAAGCAGAGCCATAACATCGAGTCCTCTCGGGAATCCTCTAATCGGTCTTCCTGCACCTGAAATTACCAGAGTGAAAGGCTGACCTGTTCCTTCATAGACATCCGTATATGCTCCAACAAGGTTAGAGAACATGTATGAATCAGGGATGAACCTCTGCCCCATAAATCTGAAGCCTTTGGTATCTTCAAGGCACTCATCAGCCTGCTCCGGCGTAAATGGCGGAGGTATCACGCAATTGCCTGTGCCACCATAAATCTGGGGAGAGCGATATTCTGCAAGTTTTGTTTTTAATTCTGTAATTTTTTCGTCTGTTATTTGCAAAGGAGAAAAAGTATTTCCAAAAACCTGTTTCATTGCATCAAGATATTCGTATGGACCCAAATCATCACTTGTACCAACATAAAAAGAGGTTACCGAATAAATTCTATCCCATTTTTGTTTTACATCGGGAATCTGTGCAAATGAAGACGCTATTAAGGCTGCTTCGATTGTTTGAATTTTTGCGTCGTAAGAGGGATTTTCCGAATCTATGAGTTTTTCTTTCAAGAGAAAACTCAGTCTTCCATACCACATAAATGCTTTGAAGTAATTTTTAAGTCTCTCTGACCGTGTATAATGCCCTCTCGGAACATACTGCGAATAATCTTCATTATATCTAAAAATTGGCGAAAGGTTAAATCCTTCGTGCTTTTCTATTAACTCCGTTTCTTTTGAAACATTCTCTCTGGCAAATGAAGGTATATCAAAAGTGTATTTATCAAGGTCATCTGGTCTGAATTTTTCCTCCCAGTTGTTGCAATCGTCCTTATCACCTTTACAAACCTGCTCAGGTTTTGGTTTTAACATTGATAATCCTACAGCGAAATACTCCGCATTTCTTTGTGCTGATTCCTTTAAATCACCCGTTGAACTTTCTGCCATGTCTTTAAAATAGTTCATAAGTTTAAGACTTATATCCCATATTGCATCAAAAAATTCTCTCTCTTCAATTATTCGCAGTGTTTCATCAAACTGAATATGGTAGAGGTGAAGAAGAGAATCTGAAGTTATTATTATTGGAATCTCTCTAAATCTCAGGTCCTCATAAACTTTTGATACATACTCTTCTCCAGAGTTGATTGGGTTATCAACAATTACGAACCCATTTTCTTTAATCGCTGTGAGAGCATCGTTTGAGAAGTTGATTTTTGAACGGACATCTGAAAAGTTTTGAATATCATTTTCATTTATCGGAAGAGAAATTGGTGGAATCTGTGGGGTATAATTGAGAGGTTCAAGGGTGTAATAATCAGAAAAATTTACTATACCGTTTGTTATTTCACCGATATTGATTTCTTTTAAAGGTTCTGGGTTGTTTTCGTCATTTTTACAGGAAAAGCAAAAGATGACAGGGGAAAATAGTAGTAAACAGAAAATAAAGAGCCTCGGATAAAATTTTGTGTGTTTCATAATTTAACCTCCATAAAAAATACGGTTATTTATATTTTCGCACATAAAATTACGCAAATATCATACCAATAAAAAAGGAAAGTTAGAATGCCCAATTTTTCAACATTTTTTCTGATAAAGGAGAATTTTGGTAAATAAAAATTATTTAAAAAAAAGTATGGAATGTAGAATAAGACTTTTTTATTATGACAAATTTGTCATGCATTTTTTTGTTTAATTAGAAAAAGCAAAATTCTAAAAAGGTGCATTATGAAAAAAGAGATTTGCTTATTTCTATGGATTCTTATTCCACAATGCTTTGCTTCAAAAGAGGAGCAAAAGATGAAAGAAAAACTTAAATTTGCTGATACTCTTTTCGAGAAAGGGAATTTTCAGTCTGCGTCGAAAGAATACCAGGATATATTCGACAGTTCTCATGATGAGAAAATAAAATGGAAGGCATTTTTCAGGTTGTGCGAGTCACTGACCCATCTCTTTAAATATGGAGAGGCATCCCAACTTTTGCTTTCCACTCCTCTGCCTGAAAAGAATCCCCATAGGATTAGAGTGATGTTTCTTCGAGCTGAGATTCTGCAGAATTTTCTGATGCAGTATTCAAATGTTCTCGATGAGGACAGGAGGGAGGGAGAAAAAGATGTTTTTAACCTCACGGAAAAGGAAGTTTTTCAAAAAATTGATGAAGCTTATGGTGTCCTGTGGAGTGAAAGAAACAATTTGATAAAAATGAAAGTAAAGGATGAAGATTATTTTCTCAACTTAAGCGGTTCCGATACAAAACTTTTCCCGACGATGCTCGATGTGGTTGTGTATAGCTGGGTGAATTATTTAAACAGATGGAAAGCAGGAAAAAACGATGAAACGAAGGGAGAGTGTAGCTGGAAAGAAATTGTTAATGAAAAATTTGACCGAAAGGTGAATTTGAATGACCCTGTATGCTATTTAGTTGCGGAAATAATGGAAGAGACAGGCAGAATGGAAATGGACGACCAGAGGAGTGCTTCTGAATACTGGAGAGTCAGAAGAATTATGCTTCCTTTTAACTATGCTGGACAATTTTCTGCATTAGCAAAAGATGAGAAAGAGGCGAAAGAAGCAAGGAAGGTAGCAAGTGAAATTCTTCTTCGGTGGTTTGAGAAATTTGAAACTGATTATGGTAAAGCAGAAGCAGGTTACAATGCAGGAATTTTACTCAAAGGTCTTCAGAAATATGGAGAGGCAGTAAAAATTTTTAAAAAGGTGGAGAATCTATCGTCTAACGAATATGCAAGGTATATTTCTGAACTTTTGCGCAAAGAACTGGAAAGCCCTTCAATCATTCTTGAAGCAAAGCCTGTCCCACCTCCTGGAAAAGGGGGATTGAAGATTACGACAAGAAATCTAAAAAAAGTGTATTTTTCTGCATACAAAATTGACCCTGATAAATACCGAAAAGAGGTAGCACAGAATAAACTTTATATGAGAGGGTGGTCATATTTATTTTCTTATCCAGACCACCAGTGGCTTGAATTCTTACTTAAAATCCAGCCAACTTTAAAATGGGATATTAAAATATCTGATAAGGGGGATTATATGCCTGTTATAACTCAGGTTGATAATCCACCGCTAAACGAGGGAGTATATCTAATTGTAGCATCAGAAAAAGATTCTCCTCGCCTTGACATGGATAATTTTTCAGCAACCTTTTTTAATGTGACGAATCTCGTATTGATTGGTAGTGCTGGTATCTCGTCAGATATTATGGATTCGTATGAAAATTTTCTTAAGGATGGAAAGCAGCAAACGGTGCAGACGCAACTTGCAAGATTTTATACCCTCGATGCTCGTTCAGGTGCTCCGGTTAGTGGTGCAAAGATTGAAACCAAGGATTATAAGGATGATATTTATAATGGCGAAGATGAAGTTGTTCTAACCACAAATGAAAACGGAGTTGTATTCAGTGAAGGAAGTGTGAATCTTAACCCGATTGTTTACAGGTATGGTGCACAATATGGGAGATATTTATTCGACCCACTTGCAAGAAAAGGTGAATCCTACGCTTATCTCCCAAACGAAGAAGAGATGAGGTTTGTTCCTGAAAACCCTTTAAAAGTTTTTATCGAAACTGATAGACCAATTTACAGACCGGGGCAGACAGTAAAGGCAAAAGTGGTCGTTGTATGGAAAACACCATCAGGTGCCAGTATAGAGGTTCTTGCGAATAAAGTGGTCGTGGATTTCAAGGTGCTTGATGCTTCAGGAAAAGAATTTTTCAAAACTGAAAAGAAAGTTGGAAATATGGCAAGTGTCGACGCAGAGTTTCAAATACCAGAGGGGCATTTACTCGGACTATATACGATTGATGTAGTATGCAGGGGAAAGGGGTATGAAAATGAAGCAAAAACATATATCTCTGTTGAAGAATATAAAAAACCTGAATTCGAAATTGTCTTTGATGAAGCAAAAGAGCCGTGGAAGTATAATGAAAAAACTCAAATTTCAGGAATGGTAAAATATTATTTTGGAGGTGCAGTTGGGGGTGCAAAACTGAAATACAAAATAACAAGGAAACGAATTCTACCCTGGTTTTATAGAAGGTGGTTTTTAAGTGAAGGATTTTTCGAAGGAAAAGAAGTGGCGTGGGGAGAGACGGAGGCGGATGGGAGTGGAAAATTTACAATAAGTTTCACTCCATCTCCAGACCCGGAAAGAATCTGGGGAGGAAAAATACCTGACTTTTCAGATTTCATTGTCGAAGTTGAGGGAATGGATAGAGGGGGGAGAGTTATTAAGGAATCAAAATCTTTTCGAGCAGGCAGTAGCGGACTTTACATTCAACTTGAAGGTGAGAAGGGATTTTTCTTCGAAGGGGAAGAAATTAAAGTTAATGCCACACTATTTACAATAAATGATACGCCCGTAAGCGGGAGGAGCGACTTTGAAGTTTTCAGGGTGGAAGGACAGGAGGTTTTAGATTCAAAAGAAAAAGAAGGAACTTCTTCAGATGAAAACAAGTTTTTTAAAGGTGATCTTTCACTGGAGATGCAACTTGAGAAAACTCCAAACGGAAAAAAAGAATATGAAGGGAGTGTCGAGCATTCAGATGATGGAAAAGCAAAAATCGTTATAAAAAGTCTGCCTTCAGGATTTTATCGACTCGTGGTAACAACCCGGGACAAATGGGGTGGTGAAGTTAGGGCAGAAAAAATTCTGATTGTAGATAAAGCTGAAAAGGGGAAGACTAAAAATATTAAAATCCCTGAAGGTGCCAGAAGTGTAACTTTAAGTGAAATGGCTGAATATGATTCGTCTCAAACAGCCCGTTTTCTTTTCGGGTCTTCTGCGGGACCTGATTTTTATACTGTAGAAATCTGGGCAGGTCCATATTTTGTAAAGTCGGAAATGGTTAAAGCTGATGAACCACTTGTAATTTATGAAGTCCCTGTTTCTGAGAAAATGAAAGGGGGAATGACTTTAAGATGGTTTGCGGTTAAAAACATGGAGATTTACAAAGGTGAGCAGACTGTTCTGGTTCCATGGAAAGAGAAGAAACTGGAAATAGAAGTGAGCTCTTTTTCCGAAAAAGTTCCACCTGGTTCAAAAGTTTCATGGAACCTTAAACTCGTGGATTTTAAAGGGAATCCGGTTAAGGGAGAAATACTCGCTTTTATGTATGATAAATCCCTTGAATATTACTGGCGAATGGAAAATCCTTGGCTCGATGAGCTTTATAAGGAGAAAGAAAAGCCTCTTTCAATCTTTGAATCTGTTTTTAATGCTCCTGTCAGATCCTACTACAGGGAAAAGGAAGGTCTTTTAGAAAAGTTACAGAAAAAATGGAAAAAGGCTCCTCAGATGCCAAAACCACCAGGATTGCGAACAAAGGAGACATGGGTTTATGGAACAGGATTGAGGGAAGAATATGCCAAAGGGCCACCTTCACTGAAAGCCCCCTTGAAAGATGTGGAAACGAGAGAAAAAGGGTTGCAGGTTTCGAGAGCTGCCCCGATGCAACTTTCGGTTGAAGCAAAAGCAGGAGTAAGAAAAGAATTTGCAGATACCGCATTTTTTTACCCCTACATTTTAACAGACAACCAGGGTAAAGCAACACTCACTTATATTGCTCCTGAACAACTGACCGCATGGAAGGCAAGGTTTTATGCGTTTACTGCAGATGCAAAGGAGGCTTCTGCAATCAGGGAAGTTATTACTCGTAAAGAATTCATGGTCAGGGCTGACATTCCCCGTTTCTTTAGAGAAGGGGATAAGGGAACTGTAACTGCAATGGTTCATAATGAATCTGATAATCTTGTGAAAGGCGATGTTTATATTGATATAACAAAAAATGGAAAAAGTATTCGAGATGAACTTGGAGTATCGAATAGTAGCCAGCATTTTGACATAGAACCTGGTTCGCTAAAAAGTTTTAACTGGATGGTTAAAATTCCTCGAGGCACTGGAACTTATAAAGTTCTTGTAGTGGCTAAAGCAGGAGATAAAAAGGATGCTGAAGAAAGAGAGCTTCCTATTTTACCTTCATATCAGAGAGTCATTGAATCAACTGTATCATCACTTTCGGGGAATGAAACTAAAAAAATTGCATTAAAACTACCACCTGAGGCAGAAAGGAAAAATGAACTTGTATCAATTCAGGTAGACCCCCAGCTTCCTCTTGCACTGCTCGGCACCATACCTTTTATTGTTAGCGATCCTTATCAAAATACCATAAACTTCGTTAATAGATATGTTACTCTTGCTATTTTAAATAAAATTTACAGTAAATATCCCTCAATCGCAAAAAATGTTTCGAAAATTCCGAAGCGAAAAGGGATTATTCTTCCATGGGAAAAGGATGACCCACGAAGACTTATGCAACTTATAGAATCCCCGTGGTCGAGAGTGGCAGAAGGATATGAAACTGATGTTCCCCTTATTGACCTTCTTGACCCTCAGATTGTAGAATCTGTTAAGAAAGAAACAATTTCCGAGTTGCGTGCAATGCAGAATTATGATGGCGCTTTTCCGTGGATTGCGGGCGGAATTCCAGACCTGTATATGACTTTATATGCACTTTCTGGGTTTGCGGAGGCTTATAGATATGGTGTTGAAATCCCTTTTGATATTGTGGAAAAAGCGATAGATTATGTTTTGCGAACAGTTCCTCAAGAAATGGGAGAAGATATTAGTTCCCTCTCTCTTGCCGCTTACGGTTCTTATGTCATGACATCTTTTCCAGTTGATAAATTTTTTAAAGCAAGCAGTGGCTATGATTCTGTGCATTCATGGGTTAAAACTATGGAGAAAAAAATTAATGCTTTAACTCCTCTTGGGAAGGCGTATCTTGCAGTCACATTATTCAGACTCGGTGAAAAAAAGAGGGGCAAGGAAGTGCTGGAGATGGCTATGGATGGAGCAAAGGAAGACCCAACCACAGGAATTTACTGGGCTCCTGAAAAATATTCATGGGTATGGTATTCTGATTCAATTGAAAAGCATACTTTCTTTCTGAATGCGCTTGAGGAGATGGACCCGAAGAATTCGAAAATTCCCGGAATTGTAAAGTGGCTTCTTTTCAATAAAAAAGGAAATGTATGGAAATCAGTAAAAGCTACAACCTCTGCAGTTTTTTCCCTTTTGAAATACTTTGAAAAAACAGGGGCGATTAAGGATAAGGATTCTTTTGCGATTAACTGGGGAAATGAAAAGTATCAGATTTCGATTAATCCAGAGGACTGGATTGGGGAGCCTTTTAGATGGATTGCAAAAGATAGTGAAATAAATGAAGGATTGCGGGAAGCAGTTATTGATAAAAAGGGACCCGGGACTGCTTTTGCAAGTATGACATGGATTTATTCTACTGAAAATCCACCTGAATCTGAATCTGAAGGGCTTGTGAAATTGCAGAGGAAATTCTATAGAAGGGTAAGGGAGAATGGCTCATACCGCCTTGAACCAGTTGAATCTGGTGGAGTAGTTTATGTGGGTGATGAAATTGTTGTGGAGTTAAAGATAGAGTCGAGAAGCCAGTTTGAATATGTCCACATTGTTGATCCCCTTGGTGCAGGATTTGAATCGCAGGAAATTTTATCGAGATGGAAGTTTTCACCTCTTGCATGTTATGAGGAACACAGGGATTCGCTAACAAATTTCTTTTTGCAGTGGCTCCCTCAGGGAGAGTACACGATTAAAAATACAATTCGACCTGCAAAACCCGGAACTTACAGAATAGAGGCTGCTTTACTTCAATCTATGTATGCCCCTGAAATTACAGCCAGAACAAAGAGTATGGTTTTAAATGTTGCCCCCGAAAAATAACTCCAATTAATTCTGGTGAAAATATCGCATTGCACTATAAACCATTACATTAAAAGAAAAAGGTTTTTTTAAAGTAAAGTTTTTAAAATTTTCTTGATTTAGTAATAGTCCGTAGTAATATTTATATAAATGAAAAAGGAGTAAATGATGTGCCAGATAGTAAGAATAAGTTTTATAATTTTTAATTTTTACTTATTTGTCTCAACTATTATATTTTCGGGATGCGATACTGATAAAGAGCCCTGGAAGGTTCCTCAGGATGGTGAGAACATTGAACAGCAGGATGTTTTTACCGGAAATGAAATTGTCCTCGAATTACCACAGGATATTATAAGTGAAGAGCAGAATCAGTCTGATTTTTTTCCACCCGATATTACAGCAGACGATCTTAGTGATGCATTAGTGGATATGGATGTTAATAATGATGAAGGTTCCTCTGGTGATTGTCAGTGGGTTATGGTAGTTGATCTTGGCGGTGAGACCTTGAATGTTCGGGATAGTCCCCATCTTACTGCATCAGTTATCGGGCAACTTTCTGAAGGTGCTATTGTAAGGGTTATTGGAACTGCGCACGGAGACATGGTAACGGATACCTCTCTTGGGAGGTCTTCTGATTTGTGGTACAATATTGAATTTGCTGGTGGTGACGGGTGGATTACATCGGTTTATGCGGTTTGTCATGAAGAACCACCATCAGGTGAGGCACTTAACTGGGTATGGCCAGTAACCGGAGTTGAGAGCCTTTCTCCATGGAGGATTACCTGCGAGTTCGGTTGTTCATGGAGTACTTATCTTGGTCACCTTGCAGAAGATTATAGTATGGGTGATGACATTGGTAAACCCATATTTGCGGTTGCTGATGGGGTGGTAGCCCATGTTTATCGGAATATCGGAAATTACAAGGACATAATTATTATCAGACACCAGTTACCAACTCCTACCAGTGCAGGGGATTCGGTTCTTTATTCCCGCTATGGACACACAGGTGCGGAAGTAAATCAGGGAGAAAGTGTAGTTGCGGGGCAGAGAATTGGAACTATAGTTGAAACAGGGGTCTTTGCTCCACATCTTCACTTTGAAATAGTTAATGAAACTGCACAATATCAGGGTCCTTTTTGCAGGGGGTGCGAAGCTGCTGGCATCTTCATGGGTCCTGGCTATGCTGGTTACGATTTTGATGGAAGTGGTATTGACTGGTTCGACCCTGATAATGATGGAATAGCTGGCAACAGGTTTTATAAACCGTCAAGAGTAATCGAAACCGATGGAAGAATTTAATTTTGTGCCTCTATTCATTTTGCGTTGAAGATAATTTACTGATTTTTCTTTATCTCTTAAAAATAATATTCAGACGGGTAGTTGACATTGATTAAGATTAACACTAAAAACTATAGCAAAATGTTTGAATTCAAAAAGATATTGGTAATTTTATTCTTATTTATTTTTTCGTGTGGCGGAAAAAAGGGTAGTCTAAATCCTAAAACTCCGTGGGAAGATTCTTTAGCTCAGTACTTTGATGACTCTGTTGATTATACTCTAAATCCTCAATCGCTTTCAGGTGAGTGGTTGAATAAGTATCAGGAACAACTCGGGGTTAGAATTGCAAGGTCAGAGTATATTCTCGGAATTAAAGTAACATCAGTTACCAAAAAAGTTGGTGAGGAAGGAAGGGAATGCAAGGACATTTTTGGGCAGGTAAAGGCTCGGGTAAAGGGCGAGTGGAGTGGAGATTCTGTTACGCTTCATGTTTGCGATGATTCTGCAGGATTTGATTCTTTCAAGGAGGATGATTCAAGGCTTTTCGATAGGGTTTTTATAGCATTTTTGAAACTTTACAATAACAAAGAAGGTGCTGTTGGTATTCACTGGCACCTTTCTCCTCTATCAAAAGGGTTAAAGGAGGGTATGGATAATTTGATGAAAACTCCAGGGGAGGAAGAGAAAAAAACAAGTGAGAGTAAATCAGTGGTGGAGCAAAAGTAATATTGCATTTTTTGATGGGGAATTGTAAGTCATGAGCGGAAAGGGAAAAGAAAAGAGTGAAACTTCAGGGGCAGAAACACAGAGCTTTGAAACAATTCTTTCGAGACTTGAAGAAATTGTAGGGAAGCTCAGTCAGGGGGATTTGTCGCTTGAAGAGTCAATAAAACTTTTTGAAGAAGGGATGGAACTTTCCAAAAAGGGTCACAAAATACTTGATGAAGCAGAGAGCAAAATTGAAGTTCTACTTGAATCAGGGGAAACTAAACCCTATTCACCCCCCTCAACCGAAGAAACTGAATGAAATCTTTTTCCTGAAAACTTCCGTTTAGCCACCCATGAAATGTCGATGCCTTCAACAACGATCAGTCACCCATCTCCTCAGGATAATTTTAGTCTGTTTGATTTTTATCCGAACCTTTTTCCTTTAATTTTGTTTCGAGAAGAGCTATTTTCTGGGCTAAAATAGTAACCTGTGTGCTTAATTTTGAAATGACTATAGAATAGTGTATGAAGAGAATAATACCAAAACCAATAGCAACAAGAAGGAGAACGGCTGGTGCATAATAGACGCCAAGGATTTTTGCAAACCAATCTATGGCGTATCTCTGTACAGAAAGAGCAAAGATGGCAATAGCGGAAGCAAGCCAGAGTATCGAGTATTCCGGTTTGAGTTTCCTTCTGCGAACAAGTTCAATAACAAAAATTAAAATGAAAACACTTACAATTATTGAAATTATTTGTATTCTACCCATTGTTTTCTCCTCTGTGGGTTAATTTAAAATCTTCTGATGGTTTGCGCATCGAAGCTACTATTATCGCTATTGTTACTTTTATAATATAGTAGATTTTTTCGAAAAATTTTATTGTTGATTTACCACTACTTCTTTCCTTAAATGAAACAGGGACTTCTTCGATAATAAGCCCGTTTTTTATACCATCAATTATTGATTCTACTTCCGGGTAATCGGATGGAGGAATGTTTGTGAAAAATCGAATGGCTTCCCTGTTATAGCATCGAAATCCACTCGTGGGGTCATGAATTCTTATTCCCGTTAAAGCCCAGCATAGAAGTGAAAAGTATTTTATTCCAATTCTTCTTATGAAAGTTGATTTGAAACCTTTTTTATCCCCTTTTTTGAATCTTGAGCCTATAACAAGATGAGCTCCACTTTCTTTTTGCTTTTTTAATATTTCCTTTATCGCGGAAGGGGGATGTTGCCCATCCCCATCAAGCCTGACTGCAATATCGAAGTTTTTATTAAAGGCATAAATTAACCCTGTTTGCTCCGAAGCACCGATACCGAGATTAAAAGGATGAGTTATAATTGAAACTTCTGAGTCAGTTAAAACATTTTCAGTTTCGTCTTTCGAACCGTCATTAATTACCAGAATTTTGCTTTCAAAATCCGCATCACTTAAATTTTCTTTTATTTCGGAAAGAATTGATGGGAGATTCTTTGCTTCATTATATGCCAGGACAAAAACCAGAACCCTGCTGTTTTTTTCTTGATTTTCTAACAACACATCCCTATTTTTGTTTGTTTGTCCATGTTGTCAAGATTAAAGGTTTTTTTCACCTCTATTGATTTTTCTTTCTTATAATGCTTATAGTCCGATTAAATAAAGATCATGAAGAAATCTGCTTTCATATTCAGTAGTAAGTTTGGTGATTTTAAATTGCCAGAAGATTTTCCATACGATATTGATAGAAGCCTTAAAATAGCCGATTTTTGCAAACAGCATGGACTCCTTGGTGAATCATGGATGAAAATTATTGAAGCAAGAAAAGCAACAGATGAAGAAATTTTAATTTTCCATACAAAGCGGTTTCTTGATGCAATAAAAAAGATAAGCGAAGGGTATTTTGAGAGAGATTTTCTTGATATGGGGTTTGGGGGACCTGATAATCCGGTTTTTAGATTTATGTACGATTATGTCTGCCTTGCCGCAGGAGCATCGCTAACTGCTGCTGAATGCATATTAGAAGATAACTACAAACTTGCTTTTAATCCTTCAGGTGGACTCCATCATGCTGGAAAGGAAAAGGCGGAAGGATTTTGTTATGTAAATGATGTTGTTATTGCAATCGAATGGATGAGAAGAAAGAGACCGGGAATAAGAATTTGCTACCTGGATTTAGATGCCCATCATCCGAATGGTGTTCAGGATGCGTTTTATAATTTGCAGGATGTGCTCTGTATATCAATGCATCAAACGGGAAAAACAATATATCCTTATGGGGGCTTCGAAAATGAAATAGGTGATGGTGAGGGGAGGGGATTTAATATAAATGTACCACTTGAGCCAATGTCAGATGATGAAATATTTATGAAAGGTTTTGATGAAGTTGTAATTCCAGCAATAACTAAATTTAAACCGGACATTTTAGTGGGACAATTAGGGGTTGACATGCTTCACTCAGACCCTCTTACAAATTTAAATGTAACGAGCCATTCCTATGCATACGCTGCATCAAGTCTTGTTTCTTTTGGGTATCCAATCCTTGCTCTTGGAGGAGGTGGCTACAGGAGGGAAACTTATATTCAAACAAATGCAATGATATGGGCGACGCTAAATGGTCTCGATGAGGATTCAAGTATAAGAACAGTTATCGGAGGAGTATATTTAGGAGACCCAGGTATCCAAACTGTTGCAACCCTTAAAGAACCACGCAGATATACTATGGGGGAAGAGAAAAAGAATGCAATGGATTCAATAGAGCGCACGATACAATATCTGAAAAAAAACATTCCCCTTCTTGAATAAATCAATAATAAGGTTCATTGTCTATGTTTTATTTCAATCAAAGACAAAATGGTTCCATAGACCCTTCGCAATCCTTATACTGAGTTTGGATATCTTTACTGCTTCCGTTTATTGACCATGTATATATTGGAAAACCCCACTCTTTGGTATAAATTGTAATTGTTTTTTTAATTAGTAAATCTAATTTTTTACCCCATTTATCTGCCGGACATGAACATGGTGGATTTCCATCGGAATCAAGTTTTAGAACAAATCTTTTACAAGCATTTGACTCCTCGCAGTTTTCATACGCGAGTGCAACTATGCCACCGTCATGTGTGCTCTTTATCCAATACAAATAGATTCCTTTATAAAGTTTCTCCCATAAAATATCTAAATTTTCGTCAAGTTTAAATAAAATTGAATCGTATTTAGAATCATCCCGGACTGTTGCGGAAATTATATATGAGCCATCCGTTGTCTTATCAATTGATTCTAAATTAAAACTTCTATATTCATTTAGATTATCGAGAATTAAATTATTTATTAGATTTCCGTCTTCATCAATTGCCATTATAAGGATTTTATTATTAGAATAATTGGCATCTGCTATTATTCCTACTATAAGATATTCACCATTTGATTTTTCAAAAATAGATTTTGCACCACCATTACAATATCCCTCACTTTGAGTAGTCCAGAATTGTTTTGCCCAAATTATTTTACCATCATTATCTATTTTATATACAGGCATAACATTATATTTTACAGGTGAAGGATTATCAACATCTCCCGAGGGTTCAAATAATATACAACCATTACTTTCACCGGCTAAAATGTATCCTCCTTCATAAGATACTTTCAAAAGACCAAAAAATAGTAAATACCAATTTTGCCATTCAGTTTCAAAAAGATGATTTGTTTTCAAAATAAATGGTGTCCGTGGAATATCTTCTCCAAATAAATCTACCACATAAGGATTATAACTGAAACCAACTATCATATAACCTTTGTCTAATGCCTTATAAATTCTTGGTTCATAATAATTAGGAATTGCGGATATTGAATCATAAAGATAATTATACAATTTCTCCCATATTAAATTTCCATTTATGTCAATTTTTTTTGCCCAGAATTCCATTTTATTTTCTGACTCTTGTCTTGAACCAGTTAAAACGAATGCATCATCCAGAATTATTAAATCAGAAGTATAATATCCAAAATCTGCATCAATACCATATCTTTTCTGCCATATAATATTTCCTTGTTCATTTAATTTTGTAATCCATGAATCCAAATTATTTTTATTTGAATGGTCATATTCATACATATACCCAACAATAATATAACCATCATCTAAAGGATATATCATTTTTGCCCATTTATCAAATATTCCATCATTATAATTATAAACCCATGTTAATACTGAACTTTTTGAGCATTCCTGATTTATATTTTCTTCTGTCAAAGAATCATTAAAATCATAAGTAATAGAAATTTCATTATCTTGATTGGTATCTTTATGAGATAAATCCCAAATTAAGACATAATTATTGCCAAAGCACCCATTCAAAATAAAAATAAATACAATGTAATAAAATTTCATGTTTTAACCTTCAAATGTAATTATTAGTGATAAACACAGGCCATGGTCCATACCATGCTTCTATATACTGCTCAATATTTATGTCAAGATATGATTCACGAAGTGCCTCCCATGACCATGCGTCTTCGTTTGCATTAGAAGATGTTTCATAACCATATCCACATGAGAAAAGAAAAAAATAAAAAAAGATAAAATATTTCTTTTTCATTATTATTCTCCTAAAAAATGGTGGTTTGAAAAACTACCTATGAATGCGAGTATTCATTCTAAACATTCATAAACAATTATCGAATTAATATCTTCAATCATTGAAAGTTCACATAATGTTTCCCACCAGATTTCATAAAACTCTGTCCAGGTTGAAATTCGAATTCCTTCAATATAATTACCATCATCACATTCTAATTGTTCACATTGAGGAAACGGGGGCTCTATCCAATATTCTGGTCCATAAATACAACAATATAGATTTTCGAAAGAATTATTTTCTGTTATATCAAATACTCTTGATACAAGATTGGCATCAAATGGCAAACAGAATCTTATAGAAATCGAAATATCTCTTGAGCATTTTCTTATAAATTCAATTTTGCTTTCGTTACATACAATGTTTTTCTCTTCTAAATAATCAACTGATTCCATTAGTTTATCTTTACTGTATTCTTCTTCTCCGGAATCCATGACAAAATTCATAGAGTTTAAAACATAACATGAATTGGATATAAAGCAAAATATTGTAATTATTACTAATTGTGCTTTATTCATTCCAATATCTCCATATTCAATCTGGGTAAAAATGAATGTATATCTCATATACAAAATCCAGTTTTGAAACTTCACATGCTTCTCTCTCAAGAGTATCATGACATGCATTTCCAGGGTGACCACTAAGAAAGCAACCAAAATCTCCCATGTGGCAATTCTTCCAATCTATATCTTGATTTAACTTCTTGTTTAAAACACAGCATTGGGAATGAGGAGAAATTGTAAGCACCTGAGAAACCTTCTCTATATCAAATGGAACACAGTATGTTACATCGTCAAAACGATTCCAAAAAGCAAGGTCTTCAGGGTTGTTTGGGTCAATGCATATTTTTGAAGATTGATTGCATTCACAAATTGTTGAGGTGCTAAACATGTTCCAGTCACCACTACAATTATATTCTTCTTCCTCTGATTCAGCGTCTGATTCGGCGTCTGCGCCAGGTAGCATAAAATATTTTTCACCTTTTTCTATATTCAAATCTTCTCTGCATCCATAAATAAATATAATTAAGTACAAAAAATATGTTATTTTAATCAATCTGCTCATTATTTAAATCCCTTTTAATTCACAAATTATTATATATGAATTCCTTCAAGCCATGCATCCTTCTGCCCGTATGGCCTGTTATCACGAACACTTTCAAGAACTCCGTTTGCAGAAAATTCTTTTCCCTTACCAGAAAAAACTGAAGGAGTTGATACAATCCCATAAATTGAAAAATGACTTATCGAACCGACAATAGAGGAAGTTTCAGTGTCATATTTACTATTTTTTATTATTTTCCATGAGCCATTTTCATAATATGCAAGGCGAAGGGAATCTTTTTTGATTCTATACGGAATTTCATTTTCAGGGATTGGGATAGCAATTTCTAAAGGATTATTGAATTTCATTCCTTCGGGATAAAATCTGAATGCCTTAATACTCCCGGCAGGATTTCCTTTTAATTCTTCAACGAAGATTTTTTGAAGTAATTCTTTGTTACCATTTTCAGAACTAAAGGAAATAGAAATACCATTTTTCTTAAATACAAACGGCTTTTTAGAATCTCTGCTCAATTCTCTCTTTATTTTTGATTTATTTTCATGGCATCCAATAAGAGTGATAAAAATGAAGATAAATATTACAGTTCGGTGTTTTGAGTTTTGAGTTTTGATTCCATTTTTCCCTCTTTATTTTTATATTTATAATTTTTTTTACTTTGTCAATCAAAAATTTAACTTTTTTGAATTATTGATTTGACTTTATTTTTTTATTATTTTTTTTATTATTATTGAAAAAGACCGTCATGAAAGCCAAAGGATGTTTCCTATTCTTTTTTTCCTATGTTTTGTTTCTTCATTCGGTAAATGCACAGGAGGCGACTGAAGAAAAGAATGATGGAGGGAAAGTCATTTCCTGGGATTCCAGCGGGTCAATTCCTGCAGGAGAGGGTGAGGAATCTGAGATTGGGCAAAAGGCTAAAGAAGAAAATTTGAATGAAAAATCGAGGGATAAGGATAGAGAAGTAAAATTAATCCAGTTAAAGCTTTTTATGCAAAACATGGAAAATATTATCGTTAATAAATGTCAGAAACTTAAGGCTACAGAAAGAAAGGTAAAGCTGGATATATCTGTTAATTCCTCGGGTAAGGCATACGACATAAAAGTGGCAGGATCCATTTTACCCGAGGAATTAAAGTGCATTGAATCTCTCATTTCGAATTTTCTTTTCCCATCAGCCGACTACAATTATAAATTTAATTACACTATTACCATGCCTTCCAGCAAAACATCCACTGCAAAATCGGCACCATTGAGTCCACAACACAGGATAAAACCTGCCAAAATTGCTTCAAGGGAGTCAGGTCAAAGTGAAGAGGTTGCATGGCCTGGTTACACTACAAAGGGAAATGTGGAGATTAGTGGAGAGCTGGAGTTTTACTTTCAGCAAAATTCCTTCCAGCCGAATGATAACGATTCAAGCAAAATTGAAGCAGATTCCTATAGGCTTGCCTTCTCACCATCTGTTAGCTATTTCTTTGCAAATTTTTTCGCCTTTGGAGTTGGAACAAAGATTATTTTTGAAAGAATAAGCGAAAGTAATAATTTTTACTTTCTTTTCTATCTTTCCCCCGCTTTCGTTGGAAAAATAGGTTCCACGGTTTTTCTCTTTTTTAATGCTGCTATGGGGGCATCGGCTCGGGGTACTGATCTTTCTGTGGAAGGTAAGACTATTTCTACCTCGGGAGGTTTTTTCCATATAGGTGCGCTATTGGGACTTGCTTTTTCGGTTTCTAAGAACCTCGTCATTAAAACAGGTCCTCTTATGACCTATGAAATTGGAATCTCATCAAACGGGGAAGATTTCAAAGCGCAAAATATCTTAGCAGGGTTCTCAATGGGCTTCTCCTTTTATATTCCTACGAAAAGGTCCTTTGAAGAAGCGGAAAGGAAGTTTATTGCCAATTAAAATTTGGTATTTTTCCTTCTTCTCATGATTTTTCAGTAAACACGACGAATATTTGCAAAGGCATCCTTTAACTTTTCTTATTATCTCCCGATTATTGTTCCGGTAAAGCATTTTTATATTCCTTCTCCTTTTTTTCAGTAAGATTTTTAGGCATGGTTCAAAAAATTGGGCTTGATAAATCAAGCCCCTACAAAAACAGTGGATTTTCCCTGTTTTTTACCACTTTTGGGGATAATTAATTTTTTATTTACTATATTTTGAACCATGCCCCATTTTTTAATAGATTCCTTTTTTTTGGTTAATGATAGTTGCCCATTTCTAACAAAGCTGACCACAATAGTCTACTCTTCTGTCATCCCCGCGTAAGTGGGAATCCATAAAGAAAAAAGGACGAACAAAATAATAGATTCCTGCTTTCGCAGGAATTACATTTTAGCCTCGTGAAAAAAGATGGGTGCGAATGAAATTTCGGATTTCCAAAATGGATTACTGATTCTGCAGGAACAAAATTTTGATGGATGGCAGGTCTAAATATAAGCGGTGATAAAGAAAATTTGCAATTTTTACTTCTCTTTAAAAAATATTCGTTTTGTGTATTCGTTGACGATTTTTTCTGCAATTTTATTTGCTTCATTTACTGGTACACCTCTTGATACGAAAACAGATGTTAGGAGAGATTGAATTTTTTCTTCTACGCTTTTTCGAATTAAAATGGTTTCAGTTACTTTTAAATCCATTTGTGGTATTTCTTCGAATTTAACTTTTTTCCACTTTTCTGATTCAAGTTGAACAAGAACAATTGTTGGATTTCCAAAAATTTCCATGGAATCTTTTACTATTTGTTTCCAGTCAGGATATTTCATGATTTCATATCCTGCTGAGAGAATCGCTTCTGTGGCTGCATCCAGTCGTGCAATTGATTCCCCTTTAAGGCTAAGGACGAAACTACGAAATTCTCCTGAAGTAATATTGTTTTTGCATGGCATTTGTGGACATTCGCACTGACAGGTTGTTTCCTCATCCTCATAGGGATTGGGAGGTAATGGTATTTCTATATTTTTTACTTCTTTAAGAATGATAGTTTTTTCTACAAAAACATTATCTGCAGATGAGATTTTAGTATCTATTTTGTTTCTACCTGCACAGGAATTTTGAAGAATTAGAACAAATATTAGGAAAAAAACGGTGCGAACGGATAAATTTGAAAGAATTGCTATTTTGAGAAATTTATACATCTATAAAATTTAGTTCCAAAATCAAGTTACTTCGTTCATTTTTTGAATATAATACCAAACTTAGTTTTGTGCAAATTTTGGAGTTTTCAGTTGTAAATTAAATTGATGATAGAGCTGTTCTGATTTCGTAAAGCGATTTTTCTTCCCAGATAATTACGAACTGATTGCCGCTCGGACTAATATGAATGTTTTTTATCCCTCTTTGCCCTGGTTTTATACGATATTCAAAAATTTTATCTTCCTTCTTTTTATTTGTAAGTGTTTTAAGCCATATTCTCTGCTCCATTCCATCCATTCCCTCCATATCCATAACCCATGCTACTGCCCCCCCTTTTTTAGAAAAACATGAACTGAGTTTGTTAATTAAAATTGAAGCACCTGAAATTTCCCTTTTCTCGAAAATTGTCTCAATTCTTTCGATATCTCCATTTTTTCCGATATTTGCTTTCATGATGGAGACAAACTTACCAGCAGGTGGAAGGTAACCAATGAGAGACCATAGCAAAAAAATTGAATTTTCGGGGGAAGATGTTAAATTAGTGGCAGTCGGAGTGTTAGGTGTTTTTATTTTATTAGTTATAAGTTCCTTTCCATCAGGAAATTCAAGAAATTGCACCACGATAGAATTTTCTTCCTTTCCTTCATTACCACTTGCTGATTTTTCCATGTATGCCGCTACAAGGTAAATTTTTCCCTCTGTTTCAAGAGCAAATAATGATGGGTTTCTGCCCCATGCAGGAGGATTTTTCATTTTTATGCTGTAACTATGTGTTTCCCCTTTACCTTTAAAGTCCTGTGGAGCTTTAACAAAAGTAAAATATTCTTCCGAAAGGATAAATATCCCTGCTTTGCCTTCCCACGAAACAGCAATTGCCGAAAGTGGATGAACTGCTGACCAGGCTTTCCATGGTCCCCCTGCAGGATTCCATGTTCTATCAAAAGAAATGAGGAAAAAGTTAGCAAAATCGAAATTATTTTTATTTTCCCCTCCGCATTCAAGTGTGATTTTTGCTGAAAAAGCAACTAAAAATCCATCGTTATGCCTGACAATACCATTCTTATCAACAAAAATTTCTGTTTCCTTTTCGAATATCTCTTCCCCTCCGCAAAGAGTTTTTGCAGTTTCTTCAGGAATACTCCATAAAGATTTCTCACTTTTTAAAAGGGTTTTTTGTTCAAACCTTTCCCCATCCTGACGCATCGAATAAAGAGAAATTCCATCCTCGTTTCCTGAAACAACAAAGATGTTTTCTCCTTCCACGAGTAGTCCAAATCCTTTTTCCTGATAGGTTTCCAATCCCTTTGCAACTTCTATGGGACTTCGCATCACCGCAAGATTGTTCGAATAAACCTGTGCGCAACCTGATGCAAAAAACTGGATGAAGAAGATTAAAGAAAGAAGAGTTTTTAAATTATTTTTTCTCATCAAATATACCTGTCTTTAGAATTTTTCTTGAAACTTTTAAAAAATTAGTTGTTGATTCGAGTTTTTCCATCATGTTAATAGTTGAAACTCTCACCCCACCTTCAGATTCTGCTGGATTTGTCGCAAGAATGGAACTAAAGGGTTCTGTTAACTGGAGTTGAGAAGCAAATCTAAAACCTGAAAGTATTATGCGATGCAATTTCTCCTTTTCTTCTTTCATTTCCCATTTTTTTGCAATACGAAAGCATTCCATTGCAGCTGACAGGAAAAACATCGATTTCCAGTCAGGGATTTCAGAATACGAGGTAGTTATTCCACCTTCAATGTCATCCTGCTTAAGAAGTTTGAGTTTTTCTGCAATGCCATACTGCATTGAAAGGGCAATGTTAATAATTGAATCAACGACAAATTTTGCAGTTTCAAAATCGTCCACTTCGTGCGAACCTCTTGCAAGAGCCTCACCCCATCTTCCAATTTCTTCTATGAAATTCTCGGTCTCAGGGTTTTTTGAAACGGCATAAGGATTCCAATTATTAATTTTTGTTTTCATTTTTTCTCTTCCATAAAGAAGTGCCTTTTTAAGAGCAGTTTTTATTCTTTCATCTTTCTGAATGCCGTTTAACTCGGATAAAAAAAGAATTGAATAGATTGTTGCATTTTCATCTTCGATTTCACTTGAAGATGCTCCTGTATTGTATTGTATTGAAGGAAACGACCCATTTTCTTTTTGAATAAACAGAATAAATTCCTTTATTCCATTAATGAGAAGTGGTAAATCTTTTATATTTTTTTCCCACCCACTCTTTTGCGATTCGAGAAAAGATTGTGCAAAAATCAAACCGAAAAGGGCAGTTAGTTCTGTGTTTATTCCCTTTTGAGAGATGCTAAAAGCAAATTTTTCGTGTGTTACGGTTTTGTCACAAGCAAAATCTTTTGAAGGGAGCGAAAGTTTTGATATGCAATGCCACTGTGGAAACGAAGGGATTTGGGGAACAATTTCAAGAAAATGTTTTTTAAAATCACTTTCAGGTGCAATTTTTTCAGCATCAAGTAAAGCCTGCCATGCTTCGACAAAACTTCGCTTTGTTTTTTCTTCTCTGTCAATCTTTTCTTCTTTCCATACATCCCTGTCAGGCAGGTATGATGTCTGGATTTTTCCATCTTTTGAACTAATGGCTTTCAAAATCCACATACCAGCTTTTTCCCCCGATAATTTGATTTTTTGAGGTGAGATTTCTTCAATGGAAACTACAGGCAAACCCCTTTTGAGCGGAACAACTTCACCCTGAGGTTCTTTTTCAACTGCTGATAAAGTTCTGAATCTATCAATGGTAATTTTGTCATTTTCACCAAGTTCTTTTAAACTGCTTAATCCCCCGTCCCTTGCTATTCGCTCTACAATTTTGCTTCCAGAAAGGCGAATCCAGTAGATAGAATCAAAAGGTAATCTAAATTTTGGTTTTGGCGGAGAGAGATAAAAGTTTGTATCAGCGATAGTGCGATTAAGATAAATTCCACTTATACCCGGTTCAAATATTGAATCAAGATATGAGCGATATTCTGTGCTGTCCATTTTAGAGTTTAAATGGTCTATAAGTGTGAAGTCCTTGAAAATGTGTATTGCAAGCCGGGCTTTCTGAATTGCTTCATTAATTGATTGAAATTGCCCTTCTATTTTTTTTGAATAAACATCCTTTAAATTTTGCGCTGCTTTTCGTGTTGCTGATTCAAGGTCAAATCCCTTTCCTGATGCAAAAATTTCTCGCCTTATTTTTTTTACATCTTCACGATTCATTTGGACGGGTTCTAAATTTAGTATTTCGAGGGCAACCTCTAAAATTTCTTTTCGTGGGTCCTTAATAGAAGAGGGTTTTGGCTCGTTTTTTTGATTGCTGAGCTCCTCCCTTGCTATTTTTATCAGTGAATCAATTTTGCTTACTGGAATTTTCTGATTTTTTTTAATTTCATAAATTGCAGATTCCCTGTCTATAAATAAGGGATGAAAATCATCAATATATTTATAGGAGGCGAGCATACCGAGAATAGAATACGGCTCTATTCCTTTTTCTCTAACGAGGTCCGTTCCAACAATAATTGTTTTTACCCCCTTCTCCTGAAGAGCCGAAATAAATTTTTCAGGTTCAGTTGTTCTTCCTGCTTCCTGAAGGGATGGAAACTTTATCCAGGAAATGGTTTTTACCCCCTTTTCGCTGATTTTTTCGATGTCTTTATTATTTGAAAAAATGATTATCGTTCCAGCATTTTGAAGAAAGAAATCCCGCGTGTCAGGTCTTGAAATTTTTCCCTGATTCCGACAGAGATGCAGTAGCAGCATTAGAATTCCAACGATTAAAAGTGTCCATGCGGAAACCCCAAGCCCTTTTAATTTGTTTTTTAAAGTTTCGGATTTTTCCTCCATGATTCTGTCAATTAATCTTCTTTATACTCTGGATGAAGCGTTTGACTCCTTCTTCAATTTCTTCCATGGAAACTGCAAAGGAAAATCTTAAAAATCCTTCACGACCAAAGGCTGACCCTGGAACAGCTATCAGATTTCCATCTTCTATGAGGTATTCTGAAAGATTACTTGAAGTTTCCACTATTTTACCTGAAGGTAGTTTTTTCGTGAGAATTTGCGAAACATCTACCCAGATGTAAAATGCTCCAGCTGGTTTATGGCATGAAACTAACCCTGAAGAATTAATCAACGAAACCATTTTATCTCTTCTTGTTTGGAGTTCGTCTTTCCATTTAATTGAGGGGTCATCACCTTCGAGGAGAGATTTTATGCATCCTCTTTGTATAAATGTGACCGCGCATGATGTTGTCTGGGCTGTCATTTTTGAAACATTTTGAACAAGAGGTGGGGCTCCAATGAGCCATCCGATTCTCCATCCCGTCATTGCAAAACTCTTGCTCATTCCATCAATAACAGATATTTCATCCGTGATTTTACCTGCGACATTCAGGACACTAAAGTGCCGGGCACCATCGTAGACGAGGGAAGAATAGATTTCGTCGCTTATTATAAAAATATTTCTCTTTTTACATGATTCATAGATTTCAAGTAATTCTTCTTGAGAATAAATACTCCCAGTAGGATTTGATGGTGAATTAATTATAATTGCTTTTGGATTGTGGTCTTTTATGCATGCTTCAATGTCCTCTTTTGAAATTTTGAATCCATTTTCCTGTTTCGAATCCACAATGACAGGAATTCCTCCCGCAAGAGTTACCATTGCCGGATAGGAAACCCAGTAGGGAGAAATTACTATTACTTTATCTCCATTATCAATGACAGAAAACAGAGTATTGAATATTGCCTGTTTTGCTCCTGAGGTAACTGCTACATTTTCCTCACTAATCCTTACACCAGTTTTTTGTGACACATATTTTGCTATCGCTTTTCTGAGATCAGGTAATCCTGAAGATGGGGAATATTTCCAGTTTCCTCCGCGGATTGCGGAAATCGTTTCTTCGATTATGTTTGAAGGGGTTGGAAAATCGAGTTCACCTGCTGCAAATGAAATTACCTTTTTCCCTTCTGCTCTGAGTTTATTTGCTTTTGCTACAAGAGAAAGGGTTTCTGATTCTGGAATTTTACGAATCCTTTCAGATAAAAAATTCATTGTTTTTCTCCATTGATTTTCATTGTAGTTAAGGGAGAAAGAATTTAAATTTTATCCTTAAGTATAAAAGTACCTTGCAGTTTGTAATTGATTTTACCCTTAGCAATTATTTTGTTTCATCCTGTTTTTTTTCTTCAGTCTTTTCCAGCGACTTTTTTTCACTTTCATCCTCTCCCTTTAATCCCTTTTTGAGATTCCTGACCCCTTCACCAATGCTTTTACCAAGCGCAGGAAGTTTACTTGGTCCAAAAATAAGAAGGATTACTGCTATGATTGCAAGTATTTCCCAATGACCTATCATTTTTTTACCTCCGATTTTATTTATCCTATTTTGTAATATTTATGTCAATCCATAATAGGCTTTTGCGATGGATTCCTGCTTTCGCAGGAACAGGACTTTACAAACCTGCTGTGAGAATTGAATGGATTGTTTTTGCGGTTAGATAGGGGTCGCTTGAATGGTAGATGGCGGAAATTACTGCTGCTCTACGGACACCAGCTTCTACCAGCATTTTGCAATTTCTATCATCTATTCCACCAATTGCTACAACTGGTGCATTGCTTATTTTTGCAGCCATGCGGAGTTTCATAATGCCAGTGGCAGGGTAGGGGCTGAGTTTGCTCTTTGTTCCAAAAACAGGACCGAAGCCGATATAATTTACAGGTAGATTTTTTGACTGGCGAACCTGATAAAGATTGTGAGTTGAAAAGCCTACTGCAAGTTTACCAAATGACCTGTAAACCACATCAGGTGGAATATCTTTTTGTCCGACATGAACAGCATCCGCTCCGCAAAGAAGTGCTATGTCAGGTCTATCGTTTACTATAAATGGGATAGAGAAATTAGATGTTAGCTCTCGAAGTCTTTTTCCTATTTCAACTGCTTTTTTATCGAGTGTTTCTTTAAATCTCATCTGGATAGCACTGCAACCTGCACGGAGGATTTTTCTGCAAAAGCTGATGGGAGCAATTCTATCTTTTAGGTGCCAGTCGAGGTTGATTATAAGGTAAAGTCCCGGGTTTAATTGGAAACTCATGGAAAACTACATCTGACACGCAGTGAGAGGCTCCGATATTTCGATGCCTCCACACGGTTCGAGATTAAGGTCATGATACTCCACGCAGAAAAGCCCTTCGGATGTTGATGTTTCTATCCTGATGGAATATCTTGCAGGTTGGGCTCCACGCATCGTATAATTCCCTTTATCGCAATCTACTTCCTCATCTACGATTTTAACATCGTCTTTAAAAATCATGACCCTAACACTCGGAGACTGGTGATATGAGCAAAATCTCCCATCTTCAAACCACCAATCTATTGAAATATTACCGCTGGAAGGAACCCATTCGAGCATGAAAGATTGCGAAATTGAATCGCTATCTGGCTTAACTTCTCCTTCCGTGTAATAGACAACACACCCTTTGCTGTCCAGTCCAGAAATATATACCCTGTATCCCACACGAGGAATCTCTGAAAAGGACGCTTCCCCTGTGTAGCAGTTTTCTTCTTTTTTTATAACTTCTGTTCCCGGGTCGAGCTCAACAAGAACATTTGATATACCTGCTCTCTGGCAGGTTTCAGTTGATGGCATTGAAAGCCCGATTTTCCATTTGACAGTTAAGCTTGTAATTTCTGTTTGTCTCTGGCATGTGACAAAAACGAGGAGAGTTGTTGTTAGTGTAATGAGTGTGTATGATAACTTTTTCATGGTTTTGATTCCTCCTTTTAATCAAAAAAGAAAAATTTTCTCTTGTTCAGGTTTTGCTATAACTATATTTTACTAAATATGAGTTTCGTTCACAAAAAAATGAAAATGAGTTTTTGGGCATTTGGAATCGCAGCAATTGCAATAGCAGCTTTTACGATTTTTTTGCTTTTCAGTGGGGTTTTTTCCTACGCAGGGATTGGCATAGGTTCTGGAAATGAAATATTTAGGGGTCCTTATCTTCAACTAAGCGATTCCTCCAGAGGGGTTGTTTCAGTGGTCTGGGAAACGATGTATCCTTCTCGTGGTGAAATGTATTACTGGACATCTTTGATTGATACAAAAAAATTAGTCTCAAATGAGTTAGGAACCCGTCATGTGATAAATTTAGAAGGGCTCGATAGTTCGAAAAAATATTTTTACAGAGTTTATTCAGGGAATCGCTTTTCAAGAAAGTATAAATTGAATCCTTTTCCATCCGACAAGAATAAATTCAGCTTTCTTGTTTACGGTGATTCCCGTCACAATCATTCTGCACATCAAAAACTGGTTGATTGGATGAAAAAATATAATGGTGATTTCATTATTCATACTGGTGATTTTGTTGATAAAGGTGGTGCTTCTGATGATTGGGACATTTTTTTCTTTGTATTGAGACCAATTGCTGCTTCTATGGTTTTATTTCCAACAATTGGAAATCATGATTATGATTCATCAGGGAGCAATGTTTTTCGTAACATTTTTCTTGTTCCAGGTGGCTCTCCTAACCCGGGTTTGGATTATTTTTTCGATACTGCAAATGCAAGGTTCATAGTTCTGGAAAATAGATTTGCGGGGAAACAGGGTGGGGTGCAGAAGAAATGGCTTGAAAATCTCCTTGAAGATGCAAACAAAAAGAGTTTTGATTACATTTTTATCATTATTCATCAAGGAATCTGGTCAAGTGGTCCTCATGGTGCAGATTCAAAGCTTGAAAAACTTGGATATATTGAGTTGTTAAAAAAATGGCAGGTGACTGCTGTTATAGCGGGTCATGACCATTTTTATGAAAGGGGAGAGAGGGAAGGGATTCCTTATATTGTTTCAGGAGGAGGTGGAGCGCCAATTTACTCGAAAATTAAAAATACGCAGTGGTCACAGTTCAGATTTACGGGACGACATTTCATCAAATTTGATATAGACGGAAAGAAAATGAAATTCGAGGTTATTTCTGATGAAGGGAAAAAAGTGGAAGAATGTTCAGTCGGAGGAGAGAATCTTTCTTCTAAAAAATGGAGCTGCAAGCAGGGAAAAATTAAAGATGGGATAGTTTTTCAATAATTATTTTTTGTTTTATTTGTGGTTTCCTTATTATTGAAACATGTTTAGTGGGTATGGCGAGCGTATTGATCGTAGTATATGTTTGACCATGTAAAATAATATGGGTCAGGCGTGATCATACTATCGTCGTAAATACCCACCCAATCTCCTAAATTCGGGTTGGTGGCGGAACCATCGCCATTAGTATCACCTTTGAGTGCATCGTCTTTATAAGAAGTAAATGCTACATTGCTCCCCCGCGTAAGTTGTGATTGCCCCTCCGTAAGAACAAGCCTGCTACCTGGCATGAATTTCAGTACCACATCATCTCCAAGAATTAATTGCCCTCCTGTTTCAATCCACCAGTCATTATTGTTTATAACGAATGGAACTTCTGTTTCCTGCCATGAAATTAAGCGGATCCCTTCACCTATATCGTGAGGATAATCGAGGAATATCCCATTATATTTGTTAGTTTGTGATGGATTTTCAGGATTGTGAAAGATATTAGAATCGTTAATATCATATACGGCATCTATATAAAGTGGTGCTTCGTTATCATAAAAAATGTTATTCTCAATAATTGTGCCCTCCAGAGCAGAAGAAGCATCAAGAGCGCCATTTTCCTGTCCCTTATTGTGTGCAAATACACAGTTTGTGACAGTTGCTGTGGAACCATATAGTTCAAGAGTGCTATCAGAAGAACCACCACCACCATATAAAAAGTGACAGTAGTTAAATTCAGAACCTTGCTTGCCATTTGTACTTATATTGTTCCAGTCTCCTGGTGCAGGATGTGTAGCACTACCATCTCCATTACTATCCCCGCCATGTTCATCATCTTTATAGGAAGTAAAAATAATAGGTTTTTCTGAAGTTCCATTTGCTACGATAGTGCCATTTCCTCCAAGGGTCAGATTCGGAGCATCAAACTTTACGATAACGCCAGGTTCAATTGTCAAAGTGTGCTCAACATAAAAATCCCATTTTCTTATTATGTAACAGGAATCTTCGCTCCATGTTGTTGGCGTGGTGATATCTTCGTTAATATCAATGCAGTTACTTGAAGTGGTTTCTTCTGTCGAAATATCTTCTTCTGTAGCAGTATCTTTAACTTCAGTGTCCTGAAAAACTTCAACCCCCACTTCTGTATCTGCATCTCCATCTTCTCCTCTCCCGCCATTACCACCACAAAATGTAAGGAAGCTTGATGAAAAAAACATTAGCGCCAGAAAAATAAATTCTTTCTTTTTAATCATGTTTTACCTCTCTTTAAAATTGTTCCCGTATATATAATCCCATATTTCATTTTGTCAACATCGTTCATTCTTGAGACCCTTCAAAATCTTGTTCTTGCCACAGCCTTCGAATAGGTAAACATGGTTATTTCCTTGAGGACTGGCGAAATATTCAATAGTTATAGGATTTTAAGCATTTTTAGGAGTATGTGAAAAAATTTGTAAGAAAAACTCAATCTTTAATTTTAGTGAGGTTTATTCCTGTAAGTTTTGTTAGATTTTCTTCTTTTCCTGCGATTAGAAGTATATCCCCTTTTTCAAAAACATATGAAGCATCTGGAACGAGCTCGAATTTGAAATCAGGTTTTTCAAAGCTTTTATTCTGGTAGGTTGATTTTCGTATTCCAACTACATTTACCCCATAGTCAGCCCTGAATTTGCAATTAGCAAGAGATTTTCCAATGAACTTCTCTGAGATTTCCCACTGGATTATTGAATAACCTTCTGCAAGAACGATATAATCTTTTATTGAAGGAGCAAAAAGTGACCTTGCAAGCCTTCTTGCAACTTCCTTTTCCACTTCAATGACCTTTGTTGCACCTACTATTGAAAGAATTCTTGCTTCAGTGTCATTTTTTGCCCTGACTATAATCTCTTTAACACCCATTTCTTTTAGTGCTGCAACAGTTAAAATACAGGATTCAAAGTTTTCTCCTATTGTAACGATTGCTACATCAACATTACCTGCGCCTATTTCTCTTAAAGAATTTATATCTGTAGAATCGAGCTCAACAGAATAACTTACGATGTCTTTTACCTCATTTACAAGATTTATGTCATGGTCAACTGCAATTATTTCTATGTTTGTTTTTGAAAGAGTTCCTATGAGTTCTTTTCCAAATTTCCCAAGACCTATAACGAGAATTTTTCTCATGATTCCTCCTCTTTTATCCGATGATTATATAATCTTCAGGATACTTGTAAGGTGCTGATACTTTATTTTTTGCAAATATAAGTGCAATTGAAAGGGGTCCTACTCTTCCAGTTAGCATCGTTAAAATAATTATTATTTTACCTAAAACTGATAATTGCGGGGTTATTCCTAAACTGAGACCTACTGTGCCAAAAGCGGAGAATGCCTCAAATATAATTTTTATTATGTCCTTATCTTTTTCAAATATACTTAACATGAAAATAGAAAAAAATATTATTCCTGATGATATAAAGGTTACATTCATTGCCCTGTAAATGGAATCTATTGGAATTGTTCTTTTGAATGCTTCTACTTCATTTCTATTTTTAATGAGTGCTTTCAGGCAAAATAGCATTGTGGCAAATGTTGTGGTTTTAATTCCTCCTGCGGTTGAAGAAGGGGATGCTCCTATGAACATGAGTATTATTAGAATTATTATGGTAGGTGCGCAGATGCGAGTCATATCCACAGTGTTAAATCCAGCAGTTCGTGGAGTTACAGACATAAACAGGGCATTTAAAAACTTGGAGCCGAAAGAAAGATGTCCAAGAGAGTTATTCCATTCCAAAATGAGACATAAAAATGTTCCTGTTAGAATCAAAATGCCTGTAGTAGAAAGAACAACCTTTGTATGAAAAGATAGACCTGCAGGTCTTCTGCGTAAGATTTTATTCTTTGAAAATGTGAGAAAATTTGTTAATACTGGATAACCAATACCTCCAGTTATAATGAGAATCATAATTACAAGTACATAAAAAGGGTTATTAGCGTATTTTGTGAGATTATCAGTAAAAATCGAAAACCCTGCATTGCAAAATGCTGATACAGAATGAAAAATAGAAGAAAAAATTTTGAAGCGGATATTCTGAGTGCTTTTATCTGTTAAATAGAGAAACACGACACCTATGAATTCTATTAGAAGCGTTGAAAAAATCACAGCTCTAACGATACTAAAAACCTCCTTTACAGTCTTTACACCTGTGATGTTTTTTATTGCTATCATTGATGTATAAGTAGTCTGTGTGCCCATGATGATTGGTAAAGATAATGCCAGAGTGATTATTCCTATCCCTCCTGTCTGTATTAAAAAAAGGACAACTATTTGTCCAAACCTTGTGTAATATGTACCTATATCCACAGTGCTGAGCCCGGTAACGCATGTTGCAGAAGCCGAGATGAATAAGGAATCTATAAATGAGATTTTTTCGATTGCAACATTACAAACAGGCAGGGTGAGTAACATTGCACCAATTATTATCAATATTGAAAAACTCGATATTGTGGCAATTGCCGGTGAATTTTTTGCAATATCGAAAAATTTGATTAGTTGAGAAACATTTGATATGGATACAAACAAAATAAGGAAGTAAAAGATTACAAGGTAGGTTCTTATTCCAGCAGATGTAATTCTGTAATCGACAGAAAAAAATAAAGTTTTAAAAAAGAGGAGAAAAGAATAAAAGAGAAAGACAAAAGAAAATATCATTACGAATATTTTTAATAGAAAATATTTTTTAGAATACCTGATGAGTGAATACTCTTTGTATAACCCGTGTATTACAACAGAAATTAAAAGTGTATTTAGTAAATAAACCAAAATGTAGAATAAATTTAATGGAAGTGCTACGCTAAAAAGACTCCCGAGTATTAGTAATATCAGTCTTCCCTGTAAGGAAAAAACATGCTTCGATATATTAAACATATATTTCCCCAATTTCTGCTTAATATATCAAAACCTTAATATATCGCAACTCGCAAGTTTTGGGAATGAATTAAGGGAAACTATTGGCGCATTCGCTAAGTTCGGCAAAAAATTTTTCGCCTCAAATGCGCCACTGGAGAGGGGGCACGGGGAGGAGGAAGCCTTCCCCCCTTGAGTAGAGGTCCGCGGGGAGGGTTTAGCGGATAGTGCTTCGTGACCCTGCATCCTCCACCACCCGCACGACTACGCCCACCATTACCTCCTTTCAGTTTTAGGGAAAAGATTTTTTAGATGGATTTACAGAACGGAGCACTAATAGGGGTTGTTAATATCCATGCTTACATTGTTGTTATCTCAATTGCCTTAAAAGGACATGCCCTGACACACTCAGCACAACCACGGCAGAGGAACGGGTCGGTCATCGGTATTTCATAGGGTGCCTCCTGCTTGAGCAGTTTGTAAGAGCAAGCCAAAGCTGCTACACAAATGCCGCTTTCACACTTTTCCGGATGACATTTATTAAAATTTATCAGAGCCATTTTCTTTGGCATAAGCCTTTTCTCCCGATTCAAATATCTGGCCGCATTACTATGCCTGTCTGCTTCTTCTTATTTAATTATAATCCTACTTCAGTAAAGAGTGAAGGGATATACTTTTTCCAATTAAGGGCCATTATATGGGGACATCCTGGTAGAGATTTTTTACATTTTGAATGAGTCGTGCAGCAATTTCTTTGTTTTTTTGGTCTATCCTTTTTATCAACTAAATCGAGTTCCTTGACCTTTGCGAAACTATTATTCTGGTAAAATGCGGTTTTTTTGGCATCACTAAGAGTTTTGTTTTCAGACTGTCGTAATTGGTGCGATAGATTGCTATCAACCGACAATCCAGCAGCAGTTCGCACCACCCCATTCTTCTGGTTCGCAACCCATTTCTCCAACCGGGTTAGCGCTTGTGCATGTGCAGACTTCCACCCCATTTATCGAGCAGTGGCAGGTGTGGGTTGTTCCATCGCATTCTGCGAGGTACTCGCGTCCATCCTCGCAGCGGTTGCAGCTCTGGTTACAGGTGTTACCCACGAGGCTTCCGATGCAGTCCCCGCAATTGGTTGGGTGCCATGTAGGACTGCAGGTTTCGGTGCCGTCGCCAGAGGTTGCTTCATCCGGTGGAGCATCGAGAATCTCTGAGACAGCATCATCGGAAACCCAAACATCCTCAGAAACCCCATCATCATTGAAACCCCCATCATCTTCAGAAACTGTTACCTCGTCATTTATCGTGCCGTCGTCGTTACTAAGTTCCATTGACATCTCATCCGACGCGTCGAATGCATCCGGCTTAGCGGAATTGTCGTTGCCGCATCCGAGTAGCAACCCTACCGTGAGTAAAATCAAAGTTTTTCGCATGGTCATCCCTTTCTAATCCAACAGAGTAATATAAAACTACTTTTTAGAGGCAAAATCAAACATTTAAGGGGGTTTGAGTTATAGAAATAAAAGAAATAATTTGCTTCCTTAGTTAGTTCAATCATTTAGGCTCCCTATCCTGACGCTCATTATCCTGCCTTCTTTCTAAATTCCAGCATATCCGCAATTTCTTTAATGCCTTTAATATCAACATTTAATTCATCCCCGGAAAGACCGGAAATAAATATTTCCTTATTTTCCGGAATAATAGCTATCACCTTCTCTCTATCTATTGAATTCAAAAGTAGTTCCTCTGTTTTTTTGTCAGAAATCCGATTCAATATGTAATACACGGGCTTATTAACCTGCCCTCCCAGTTCAGAAATCTTTTCAGCGAGGAGAATTGACTCTCGACACGGGTCGATGACAGCAAAAAGAATATCTGCCCCTCTTTCCACTCCTCTTCCAAAGTGCTCTATCCCTGCGTCGGTATCTGCAATCAGAAATTCTTTTTCCCCTAATTCGAGAATTTCTAAAAACTTTGAAGATAGAGCATTAATTGGACAGGCACACCCTTCACCAAATCTATAAATTTTTCCAATTGAAAGGAGCTGAATATTTCCTTTCTCAGTCAAATAATCCTTAGGCAGGTCTTTTAGCCTCCATTTTTCCTTCAACTCCTTGGTTTTTTCAAATAGAAGTTTTTTACCACCAAAGTAGTTCATAAAATCTTCAGGCTTTTGCATCCCTAATCGACTGTGAAGACCAATATTTGACTCATCACTATCGACTACTAATACCTTGCTTTTTCTTGCCCCAAGCTCTTTGGCTAAAAGAGCCACAATTGTGCTCTTTCCACATCCTCCTTTACCACAGATTAGTATCTTCATTTAACTTCTCCTTCTCTTACTTATATTCTATCTTAAAACCCCAGCGACTGAGAAATGCATCATTGTTTTCTCTTTTTATTTTCCGTGTTATTCGTAGCATTACTTTCCTTTTCATGTTTTTCAAATAGTAGTTTAGAAATAATTTTTTATTTTCATAAATTTTCAAAAAAAATTTCTGCCGAAAAGCATAGTTAAATTCGATTCTTTTTTATTGAAACAACTTAAACCCTTTAAATTTTAAGATAGTGATGGGGACTGGATATAATCCAGCCCCCAGAGGAATCGCCATGAAATAAATAATTGATATTAATGAAAAATTGTCAATCTTTTTACGATAATGGCTTCCATTTAAAACAACTATGCCTGAAATCAGGCATATAATAAAATTCATGAAAGTAATGCTGGTATTGAATGGCAAAAAATGTTTTTAGAGATTGTTAAAGTTAACATGGATAGCACACAAATATGACACTTAAAAACTTTTTTATTTCATTTTGCTGGGCACTGCAACTATGGGGAAGTCGGGCTTTCAGGTTTCTTAGACAGCGGCGAGGAAATTTTGGCAGAGGTCAAGGAAGCGGAAGAGGAAGAGACCGTGTGTCAGGACAGAGATGGTGACGGGTTTTTAGACAGGGCGTGCGGGGGCGATGATTGTGACGATTCCAATCCTGAAATCTTTCCGGGTGCAGAAGAGATATGCGGCGACAACATTGACAACGATTGTGACGGACTCGTAGATGAACCCTATTTTGTGCTTAACAATATTCCTTTGAACGATGAAACACACTACCACACAAGATGGACAGTGGATTACACTGCGATGTTTCCCTTGTCTGGACGGGTAGCGAGTTTGCAGTTGCATGGACTGCGCTCGTGGGCACCTGGGACATATACTTCAATCGCATAAACCTTTGCAACTAACATTTTACCCGATAATTCATAAATTAAATGTTAATTTTGCTTAACTTTATATAATATAAATTATTGCAATAATATAATTGCAATTAAATTTTAAAAAAGTAAGGATATAAAGTGTGAAAGTTAATGATAAAATAAACAGGATGATGTTATGGATAAAACCTTCAACGATTGCGAGTCCTTGTTTACTTTTTATCTTCCTGATGCTCTATGCTGGTGTGGCAGACGGGCAGAGTGCCGCCGTCGAATCCGGTGAGGAAGCTGCCAAGAAACACTTCAAGGTGGGAGCAATCCTCTACAATGACGAGGATTACACGGGAGCTCTCGTCGAGTTCAGGGCGAGCTATACCGCGAAGAAGAATCCCAAGGTGTGCAGATACGCGGCTCTCTCCCTCCAGGCACTCAACAGATACGCTGAGGCGGAGAAGGAACTTAAAAATTGCCTCGAAGAGTGTGCAGACAAGGTTACGCCTGAGGTGAAAAAGGAGATTGATACGCTTCTTGCTCAGCTTGCGGAAGTTATTGGTTCTGTCGATGTGAAGTGTGCCGTTGAGGGGGCTGAAGTTTTTTTCAACGGGAAGTCAGTGGGAACGACTCCGTTACCTAAAGTGGTGCGACTCGACCTGGGGCACTATAAGATGCAGGTCAGGAAGGAGGGGTATGAGGATTATGAAGCGGATTTTGACCTTCCAGGGGGAGAAACGGTAACAATGAATATAGAACTTAAAATGAAGCCAAAGTCCCCTGAGCAGAAAGCCCCCATATCGCCTCAGGAAGAAAAAGCATCCGGGACGAAGGATAAGAATGCCGTTGCGGAGGCCATGCTCTTAGCAGAAAAAGAAAAGATGGAAAAGGAAAAATTGGAAAAAATAATAAAGGAGAAGGAGAAGGCTCTAAAGAAAAATCCCTACAAGATGGCAGGGCAAGGCCTATTAACTATTGGTGTCATCCTGCTTTCTACTGGCGCTGGGCTAACGGTTGGGGCCTATGAAACGAAGAAATCCTACTATGACACCAGCAAACGTGGTAGGGATGAACTCAAGGATCTAAATTCTATGTTTTCCAGCATTGCAGTGTCTTCATACACAATTGGTGGGACAATGGTGGTCTTAGGTATCGTAATATATGCATTGAACCCGAAATACAAAAAGAAGATAGAGAAGAGGTACAATGAGATGGGCATCGCTGCAGCAATGGATGGTAGCGGAGCAGCCCTTAGCTTCTCGGGGAGGTGGTAGATGAAACGCATGGTCATTCTTATTATCATGGTACTTTCGCTTTCGGGATGCGACATCTTCTGGGCTTGTCACGAAGAAACATGGACAGAGGATGGGTCCGGACTGGAATGGCAGAATCCAACAAGTGACGAAGGATTTCCATGGCATGGAGCCGTTCAATACTGCAATAATCTTCAATGGGCGGGAAAGACAGGATGGCGCATACCGAGCTTTAATGAGCTCCTGACTCTCTATGAATCGAACCAAAATGGATGGTGCAACTGGAAGAGAGGCCTATCCGGGGATTGCGAAAGTCATTACTGGACTTCCGACCCGGACTATGGCAATAAAGCATATGCTATAGATTTTTCGGAAGGCAAAACGCCAGTCAAGGATGAAGATCATTCATTTTTCACTGATTCATCATTCAGTGTCCGCTGTGTGCGTCCCGCATCCGGTTATCCAGATGCCGGCGACGAAGACATTAAAGCCGACTTACCCACTGACTGGATGCCTGACGCGCCGGACGGCAATGAATGCGACGGCACCTGCTCCCCCTGGACAACTAAGACCAGCATGCCTGTAGCAAGGTGGGGTATGGGGGTTGCAGTTTTGAACGATAAAATATATGTCATTGGCGGTGTTGATGAGAATCGTAATCCGGTTGCTACGATTGAAGAATATGACCCCACCACCGACGAATGGACTTTCAAACACGATATGGAAGAGGTCCGGACCCCTGCTGCTATAGTAGTCTCTGAGCTGGACCCTGTAGCCAATATCATCTATGTAATCGGCTACTCAAAGGTAGACGGATATGACCCATCAACTGAAGATTGGATACCAATGGCTTCTATGAACATTGAGAGGAACCCCTATGTTGCGGTTGTGAACAATAAAATATATGCTGTTGGGGGTTATAATAACGAAATGGGTTCACTTGCCACTAATGAAGAGTATGACCCACTAAATGACTTATGGACTATAAAAACTTCCATGCCGACAGCCAGAAATGGCGCACCAGTAGCAGCAGCCAATGGCAAAGTATATGCTATTGGGGGCGAATATTCCCCCAATAATCCTTTGTTAACAGTGGAGGAGTATGACCCGTCAACTAACGGATGGACAACAAAACTTAATATGCCTACAGCAAGAAGAGGAGCGGCTGCAGTGGCGATTGACAATAAAATTTATGTAATTGGCGGTACCGACGACAGCAGCGACCTTTCTACAGTCGAGTTATACGATCCTTTAAATAATAACTGGACGGTCAAAACAGATATGATAACCGCAAGAGAGTTTCTGGGACTGGCTGTCGTTAATAACAAGATATATGCAATTGGCGGATTGAATAGCAGCGGTGCTTTAACAACAGTTGAAGAGTACGACCCTTCATTAGATTTGTAGATTGTAAAAATACTTTTCTTTTTGTTATGTTGCTTTATTTGGGCATCCTGCAGGAATGCTACGGAAAATCTTGCTAAAAAACATCTGAAAGCAAATATGTTAAAAGACAAAAATGAGGAAGAAATAGGTAAGGTTGTTCAGATGTTTTTTGAAGCCGGCGATAAGAGCACACATGGCCTATCTATTGGTCCGGATAAGGCCAGAAAATTTGGATTAAATATAAAGAAAGAAGATAAATATGGAGAGTTCTGGAGTGAGATCTGGGAAATTTATGTTAAGGTAGAACTCTATACAAGTAATAAAGGATTAGCGAAGTATATCCTTGCAAGAAATGGTGGAATAGAAGTTCAGGTAAGACCATTTAACTAAAATCCTGCTTCGGTAAGGACTGAAGGGACATACTTTTCCCATCCAAGTGCCATTATATGAACCCCCTGACAGAGATTTTTTACCTCTCTTATGAGTCGTGCAGCAATTTCTATGCTTTTTTTAGGTCTATCCTTTTTATCAACTGAATCGAGTTCCTTAATGAGTTTATCAGGAACAAAAACCCCCGCTACATTCTCATTCATGAATTTTGCCATTGCAGGGGATTTTAATAGAATTATTCCTGCAAGCACAGGGACATTGAATTTATGCACTTTGTTCATGAAGGATTCGAATTTGCCAGTGTCAAAAATAGCCTGAGTCTGGAAAAACATTGCTCCCGCTTCAATTTTTTTCTCCATTTTGAAAATCTGTGGGTCTTGAGGTTCTGAATCAGGGGCAACAACTGCACCGGGGAAGAAATCATTAGGAGCCCCATCAAGGCTATTTCCAGCCCAATCCTTCCCTTCCATCATTTTTTTAATAGTTTGAAGAAGCGTGATGACATCAAAATCGAAAACAGGCATTGCTTCTGGATGGTCTCCAAGAACTGGATGGTCACCTGTTAAAGCAAGAACATTTCTAAGTCCTAAAACATACGCTCCTAAAAGGTCAGCCTGAAGAGCAAGCCTGTTTCTATCTCTGCATGTTAACTGGTAAATTGGTTCAAGTCCTCTCTGGTGAAGGAGTGTGCAAACTGCATGGGATGCAATTCTCATTACTGAACTCTGATTATCCGTGACATTGAATGCTACTACTTTACTCCGAAGGGGTTCAATTTCATCGAGAGATTTTTGAATATTCGTTCCTTTAACAGGACCTATTTCACTTGTTATTGTAAATTTTCCTGATTTAAGACTCTCTTTGAGTTTACTCATTGTGCCCTCCTTTCGTTGCTAAACTCAAGTGCTGAAAGTGTTGTTCCGCGCAATTCGGGAGGTAAATCTCGTTTTCTATGGTCTCTTGGTGGAATGGGCTCCTTTAATCTTTCAAGAATTCCCAATTCTTTTGCTCTGCTGAATATCATATACCACCCGCAATCCCTGTCTTTTTCAACTTCGCATTTGCCAGAATGCGAGCCTCCACATGGTCCGTTTAGAAGCCTTTTTGCACATGTTGTGAAAGGGCAGATTCCAGCAGTTCTATCCAGAACGCAGTCTCCACACGCCTGACACCTTTCGGTAGATGGCCATAATCCCTGAAGCCCTCCTGCCGAAATAGTATCAAGAGCAGGAACTACAGGAATATCAACCATATTTGCAACTGCTTGAACACCAATCCCACAACTAAATACGAGTATTTTTTCTGTTCCCTGCAATTCGTTTAACCTTCTGCGCAGTCTCGAACCAACAAGAGCCTTGTTGCACAAAAAATCTATCATTATCCATCCTTTGACATTCTTTTTTTCTCCTGTGAGTTTTTCCTTAAAATTAATTACTTCTTTTTCACCTCCACTCTGACAGCCAATAGGGCAACCACTGCACCCAACAATGAAAAGATTTCTTGCATTTCCAATTGATTCGAGCACCTTCTCATAAGGTTTTTGTTTAGAGAGTATCATTTCATTTTCTCCTTATTCTAGTCCTTTTTATTTCCGTTAATTCCATCTATAGTTTCTTTTAAAACCATATCAGCTACTAAAGAAACTTTTTCTTTAATAGCAGGGGAGAGTTCTAACCCCGTTTCAATAATTTCAGGTTCTATTCCAATTATTGTAATATCAGGTGATTTGCCACTTGAAAGTTTTTCCATGGCAATTATTTCAAGTAGAGAAATCTGATGCAAACTCAAATTTTTTGGGCTTTCAAATTTCTGTCCAATATCTTCCGGTTTAAATTTATAGATTGTGCCTGGTTTCTGACCTCCTCTGACAGCATCAACAATTATTACTCTGTCAAATGACATAAGTTCATCCCATATATCCATTATAGCAGTTCCAGCATCGAAAAGGTGAGCTCCATCTAATTTTTCCCTCCTCTGCAATTCCTCTATAACTCTCACACCAACTCCTTCGTCTCTCATGAGGATATTTCCTGTTCCGACTATAGCAACAGACATTGTTTTATCCGATTATTGCTTTTCCTTTTATATTTCCTTTTGCATCAATTACATGAATTGCACACGCAAGACACGGGTCAAATGACCTCACAATCCTTACAATTTCATAAGGATTATTTTCATCTTTTATTTTCGTTCCTTCAATTGCCTGTTCAATTGGTCCTGGTTTTCCATTTGAATCTCTCGGAGAAGCATTCCAGGTAGTTGGGACGACTGCCTGATAATTTTCTATTACTCCATTCTTTATTGTAACCCAGTGTCCAAGAGACCCCCTTGGTGCATCGGTTATTCCCATTCCGTTAGCCTCAACAGGCATGTTATATTTTACAAAAACAGGTTCACCAACTTTTAATTCAAGAACCCATTTTGCAAGATTATCTGCTACCAGTTTTGCTTCAAGTGCTCTTGCTGCATGCCTTCCAAGAACACTAACGAGTTTATCAGCTCCAATCCCCACTGCTGAAAGGGTATCGTCAACAATTTTCTTCACTTCCGGAACGCTTCTACTGTATGCTACCATGAATCTTGCAAGTGGACCAACTTCAAACGCTTCTCCTGCATATCTTGGAGATTTCATCCATGAATATGCTCCACTTTTTCCGGGTGCTGGTATGGTTTTCCCATTAGCCGGGTGTAAATCCCCTGTATTTTCAAACCATGAATGAGTTACGCTTTCAGTAATTTTTGATGTGTCTAGCGCAGTAACTTCCTTCCCTTTTGGTAACACTCCTGAAGGGAGAAGCCTTTGTCTTGATGCATAATCCGGGTTTTTCCCGTCAAGGTCAAATACTCCATAAGAAAGAAAATTGCCACACCCTTTTCCAATTTCAAAATAATCAGGATATTTGCTTGCAACTGCAATTACATCTGGAATGTATACGGATTCGATAAAATCACGAAGTTGATTTATCCGCCATAAATATGAAGCAATTCGGTCGGCTGTTGGTGTTATTGTGACACCCCCCGAAACCATTGTGCACTGATGGGGCATTTTACCACCCCAGATGGCAAGTGCTTCGTGCGCTAATTTTCTTGCGCTGAGTGCTTGAATATAATGTCCTACAAGTATCTGGTTTGTTTTTTTGTCGAATCTGTAATCTCCTTCATATCTTGGAACGAAAGGTCCCAGTTCTCCCCGTCCTGCAAAATCTTTTACTGATTTCAAGATAGGGTCATCTCCATCGTAATCTGCAATTGCGGTTACATCCACATAATCGAGAGCAGCTAAATGATAAAAATGAAGAATATGCGATTGCAAATAATTTGAGCCAAAAATCAAATTTCTTATTATCCTGGCATTGTCTGGAATTTTTGCACTGATTCCAAATGCACTATCAAGATTTAGAACAGAGGCAGTAGCATGTGCTATAGGACATACTCCGCATATCCTCTGTGTGAAAAGTGTTGCATCTCTGGGGTCCTTGCCTTTAAGAAAAACTTCAAAACCCCTCCAGAGCGTTCCAGACGATTTTGCCTCTTTAACAACTCCGTTTTCAACAATTGCTTCGATTCCAAGATGTCCTTCAATTCTTGTTATCGGGTCAATTACTATTTTTGCCATATTGGATACTCCTTAAAATTTATTTTGTCTTAATTTTGAAAGATTCAAGTCTTTCCATAGTTACCTTTTTATAAACAGGTGTAGTTAGGTGCGGGAAATCAGGCTCAACACATCCTGCACACGGAGCACCTGCTCCTATACACCAGTTTAAACCAGAATTCCACATTCGTGTTGGGCAATCAGCATAAGTTATTGGACCTTTGCACCCAAGTTCATATAAACACCCTTCTTCTCCTGGCTGCGATGCAAATTGTCCCGCATCAAAATAGGGTCTTTTGGGGCAATTTTCATGAATGAGTTTTCCAAAGAATGCAAGTGGTCTTCCTGCATCGTCGAGGTGCCGTGAATCAGGTAATCCAGCAATAAGAATATGGGCAATTGTTCCTGTGAACCAGTCCGGGTGCGGAGGGCAACCTGGCACATTTACAACAGGGGTATGAATTCCTTTTTCATTAAAATATTCTCTAACTCCTTTTGCCTCTGTAGGATTTGGAGACCAGGATGGAAGACCACCATAAGTTGCGCATGAACCAAGTGCAATAACTGCCATTGCATTTTTTCCAGCTTCGTTCAAAACTTCGATGAATGGATAGTGTTTTCCACTCATTGCTCCCATTGTGCAAAATGAACCGTTTGCACCACTTTGCACCGAACCTTCAACTACAAGAACATACCCATTTTTATGTTTTTTTACTGTTTCAAAAATCGTTGAAACAACCTGTTCACCCTGACCACCCATTATAGTGGGATGAAATCTTAAGTTAATATGTTTTCCTGGTATTAATTCATCCACAAGAATATTTTTTATCGTCGGGCTTTCCGAATTTAATATTGATACACTGCAACCGTTGCACCCTGCACCCTGAATCCATAAAACTGGAATTTCAGTTGTTTTTTTATTTGTCATTTTTTGCTCCTGCTAAAATTTCAGGTAAATAAAATTAAATATAACTTATTAAATTTTTAATTAAAAAGTCAATTCATTTTTTCTTTTCTATCTTTTTTATATAACCTCTTTTTATTTCGTGCATTTCTTCGGACATTATGAATGCACAAGGGTCAACCTCTTCGACGAGTTGTAGAAATTTTGGCATGTTTTTTCGTTCTATTACTGATTCTATCATCATTACCGCCCCATCTTTGCCAATTCCATTAAGTTCAGTTACCCCAAAACCATTGTTTCTTAAAGTATCAGCGACATTTTTCCATATTCCTCTTGATATTACGCGCATCAGGACTTTTCCCGGTGCTATCTTTCTTTCAATGGTTATTCCTATGAAAGTTCCTGCTGCAAAACCACCTGAATACGCTATGACATTTATCCATGTATCCATGTGTGAGAGAACCCTGCTTATTACAACAATAAAAATTGTAACTTCGACAAATCCAATTGCAGAAGCAAGGAATCTCCAGCCCCTTACTATAACCACCGTTCTAATAGTACCAAGTGAAACATCGCATATTCTCAAGCAAAAAATCATTACCGCCCAGAGTATTGTTGATGGGGTAATCATATTTTACCTCCTTTTTCATTTATAGTATTGTATTGTCAAACACATAAATCACATCCTGCTATTTCCTAAAGTAGAAGAAGTTTTTGCTGTGGTTTTGTTGTAACCTCAACGGTTCGGTCATTATGAATGAAAACATTTATTTCTGTTCTTACCCCGAATTTTCCTTCGATATATATCCCTGGTTCAATTGAAAAACACACTCCCGGAAGAAGCTCCCTTTCATCTTTTGTTTCAAGATTATCTATATTCGGACCATTTCCATGCACAACAAATCCGATGCTATGTCCCGTTCGATGAATAAAATAATCTCCAAATCCTTTACGGCTGACAACTCCTCTTACCACATCATCCACTTCATAACCATAAACCTTTTCCCCGGCACTCATTTTTTCTTTAATGAAGTTTACTCCTGCATCCCTTGCTTCAACGATTGTTTCAAATGCCTTCAAATACTCAGATGGTGGGTTTTTACCAATATAAGCGCACCATGTTATGTCTGCAAAAATACCTTTTTCGTCATCCATTCTTGCCCATAAATCTATAAGAACCGCATCACCCTGTTTGAATTTTAATGCCCTTTCTTTAGCTGTTTCAAAGTGAGGATCTGCAGGGTGTTCATTTACGCCAACAATTGGTGGGTCATCCCAGTGTAGTCCCCGTTTTTTAAACTCTTTCAATATAAACTGCTGAATTGTGTATTCATTCTCTTTCCCACCTCCCTTTGCAGACTTTGCGATTTTTTTGAAACATTCCCGGACAATTTGATAAAGATGCGCGGCAGCTTTCTTGTGTTTCCTGTACCCTTCAGGGGAGATGGTGGCTTCGAAAATCGTGATGAGGTCTGCACTGCTTACAACTTCAATTTCACTTTGCCTGATTACTTCCATGAGTCCTGCATCTATTATGGAAACATAAGGGATGTTATTCATAGGAGAGTATTGCATTGCAACTTTTCCTTTCCCCTTTAAAATTAGAGTAAGTTTTTCATGAAGTTCGCTCCATGAAAGGTAAAGAATTTTTTCACCTGGCAGATTGTCCAGCTTTGTGTTTTCGACTTTTGATACGAGTTTAACAGGCTCTCCGTCCGCGGGAATAAAATAAAACCATCTACGACTGGTAAATTTGTGTGGACCAATTCCTGTTATTCTGTAAGAAATCAGGTCTCTGTTATGAAAATCACAAAGAAGCCAGCCATTTAAGTTTCTTTCTTTCAATGCCGATTGAATTTTTTCAATATCCATGTTTTACCTCGTTGATTTAAATATTGGAAAATTTAACTTTTATTGAAAAATTTGGATATGGTCAAGATGGTCAAGATTCGAGGACTTTTCTAAGTTTCTCCCTTCCCCTTGACAGTCTGCTCATTAAAGTCCCTAAGGGGCAGCCAATTTCTTTTGCAGCCTCTTCGTAAGAAAATCCATAGAGGTCACAAAGCAAGACAGGTTTTTTAAATGTTTCATCGAGGTTTTCAAGTGCTCTTCGAACCTCAACTTTTTTAATGGTGCCATTGCAGTGCTTTATCAAATCAATCACCCTATCCATTTCGTTTCCAGGAATGAGTTTGAATTTTTTCGATGACCTCAAGGATGAAATATAGCTGTTTCGCATTATTTTATACATCCACGCCCTTGCGTTTTTTTCATCGGCGAGAGATTCAATTTGCTGGAGTGCTTTTAAAAAGGAATCATGAAGGAGGTCCTCTGCATTATCCTTATGGGAACCTGTCATTCGTAGTGCAAGCCTGAAGAGTTCTATTCTGAGGGGAACTATGAGCTTTTTAAAGAGAGTCATTCCCCTCTCTTCAGGTTCACCATCATCAAAGGCTGGTGAAAATACTGCTACCACGAAAAAACCTCCAATTAAAATTTAAGCAATGGTTGTGCCAGTCAATTGAATCAGAAATTTTTTGATTTTTTCTGTTTTTTGGAAAGGAATAAAAGATATGATAGTTGTTTTTATTGAGTGAATTATTGCAATAAAGGCTCCTTTAGTATGACATAGATGTCATACTTTTTGATTGGAGATAGGAATTGAGGCATGGTTCAAAAAATTGGGCTTGATAAATCAAGCCCCTACAAAAATGGTGGATTTTCGCCGCTTTTTAATATTTTTGAACCATGCCGGAATTGAAGGAGGAAACATGAGAAACTTTATAGTGATGGTATCAATGATTTTTGTGCTTGTTCTTAATAATTGCGTTACTGCCAAACAGGGTCAGGCAATGACGAGGAAAATAAACGAAATTGACACCAAAATGGATTTAATGGAAAAGAAGATAAATGTCAATTATTACCAGATTCTCATGCAGGCGCAGGAGGATATTAAAAAACTCAAGGAAATTATTGAAAGAGCAACGAAAAACCTCGGAGAAAACACAGCAGATTTCGCACTTCAGATAGATAAACTTAGAACCGACCTTGCTTCTGTTCAGGGAAAAATTGAAGAGATTTCATTTTCTCTTGATACACTTACAAAACAACTGGAGGAATACAGGAAAGATACCGACTTTAGATTTGAAAGGTTTCAAAAATATCTTGGTATGGACAAACCTATTGAGCCATCAAAGATTCCTCAAGAAAAGGAAAAACACTGGGCATCGGCAGTTTCTGCCCTTGAAGAAAAAAATTATGAAGAAGCCAGGGTTCTTTTCAGGGAATTCATAAAAAGGTATCCAGATGATTCAAGGTGTGATGAAGCTCAGCTTAATGTTGGTATTGCATATCTCGAGGAAAAAAATGGAGCAAAGGCATTGGGGGAATTGCAGAAAGTTATAGACCAGTATCCACAATCAAAAAAAATGGATGCTGTTTTGTATTATATGGGAGATGCTTTTTTCCTCATTCAAAATTGTTCAGATGCAAGGACACTCTACAAAGCTGTAGTAGAACAGTTTCCAAAATCGCCTTATAAGAAAAAGGCTGCTCAGAGAATTAACGAAATTCTAAAGGCTCCTTCAAACATTTGCCCCAAAAAATAAAAAATCATAACTTCATATTAAGTCCCATGGAATGTAATATATTTTGTCTGTAATTTTTACCACATCTTTACCAGTGTAAATTACAATACCGAAAGAAGTATTTTTAAATTTTTCAAGAAAGGAAAGCAGGTTTCTATAATCATCGTAACGGACAGAATCTTTCATCTTAGCCTCTATGGCAACGATTTTTTTCTCTTTTTCGAGTATAAAATCAATTTCATTTTTTTTGTTTGCTCTTTTTTTAAAAAAATAGAGATTTGCCCTTATTATTGAAGAGATGATTTGCAGGTGTAAAAAAATCATATTTTCGAAAAGGTTACCTATTAAATTTTCAGGAATGGAAGAAGAAGAGGTGTAGCCGCTAAGGTAAGTAGTTAAACCAGGGTCAATGAAATATCCTTTTGGAGATTTTACTATCTGCTTTATTTTTTTTGGATAAAATGGTCTTAATTTCCAGTATATAAAGGAAGACTCTAAGAGATTGATATATCTGTGAACAGTTGGTTGGCTCATTCCAAGATCATTGGCAATGTGAGACTCATTTAATATTGAGGAAGTGTTTAAGGCAAGTAGTTCCATTAGTTTTTTAAAGTCTCCTAAAAAAGAAATATTAGAAAAATCTCGCAAATCTCTCTCAAGATATGTTTTTACATAGCCTTCCCACCATAGTGAAGAAAGGTTATCTCTCAAGATTTCAAAAATCCTCGGCATAAAACCTCTAAATAAATAAGGGAGAGGGGAAATTTTTTTGCTTTTCATATATGGCGGTGGAATATCATCAAAAAGCCGTTCAAACCATTCAGGAATATTTTTCCCTTCCCATTCCCTTCTGGCAAATGGGAGAAGTGGAAAATATAAAGCCCTTCCAGCTAAAGTTTCAGAGACTCTTTTGAGGAGTAGCAGATTGGCTGAGCCTGAAAGGGCAAACCTTCTGTTTTTATTGCTATCAATTAGATTTTTAATTAAAGGAAGGATCTCGGGCAGTTTTTGTATTTCATCAATTACAATTTGTTCAAATGCAGAAAGAATATCCATTGGTGACTTTTTCAATGCAGAGAGAGTATCAATGTCGTCTAAATTAATGTAATGCCAGTTTTTGAAAGGTTTTTCATTCTGTAAAAGGGTCGTTTTTCCTGTTTGCCGTGCACCTGTTAGAACGATTACGGGGGTTACATCGAGGCACTCTCTCAATAAATTTCCTATCCAGCGTTTCCTGTACATTCTATTCACCATCTGAATAAATTTTATTCATAACATGAATAATTTTCAATTTCCTTTGAAATGTCAATACTATTTTTTTTCTTCTTACTACCAAGGTTTTGAAGGTTAAAATGGGGATGACGAAGAGGTGAAAACCATACCATGTTTTGCAATCATTTGACAAAAATAATTGGGGTGAGTATATATGAAATTTAATTTACAAATGGGAGTTTTGAATTAGATTTGAATTACTTACTTGAGTTTGTTTTCTTTGCAAAAGAGGAGTAGAAAATGGTTAATCGAAGAGAGTTTTTAAAAAGTGCTGGTATTTTGGGGGTTGCCACAATTTCTGGTTATGGAGGATATAGAGTTGGTGAATATCTGAAAGAAGCTGGGAATAGAGGTTGTTTGACAATTCATGGTTTTCTACCCGCGCAAAAAGAGATTTTTAACGAGGTATGTAAATTTTTAATTGATGTTACAGGAGGCTGGAAAAATTTTCATATTGTTCAGAATGAAAATGTACCAAAACTTTTCGACCATTTCAGCGATATATGGGATAATTCCGCAATTAGGAATGGCGGAAATGGGTTTTTAGATGTGGTAATTAGCAAACTAAGCAATTCTGTTGAATCAGATATAGTTATAATAGATGAAAAGAAAAGATTATATTCACCTGAAAAGGATTTTCCGACCGAGCTTCTTCATTTACGTGACCAGTTAAAAGGAATGGAAGGGGTCATCTCCATTATTTTGAATTATACCTCAGAAATTCCTTTTATGAAATTTTCTTCTGGTAAAAACAGAGTTGCGATAATAGAGAATGAAAATGGAGTGGTGGATAAAATTCCAATAAGGGAAAACTCAACAAACATTATTGCAAGAGGACCATTAGGTAGCACAGATGTTGCAATTTCAGATGGCATGGTTTTCGTTCGTTCTTCCCCCTGCAATCATGGACTTTGCAAGTTGGGGAGAATAAAAGATGAGGGTGAAATAATTGTGTGTGCTCCAAATAAAGTCATTGTAAGAGTGGAAACAGTCTGAAAAGTGGTCAAATCAAAAGACCTTTTTAAATACACCGTCATTATCTCAATTTTTTTTCTTGCAGGATTAATTATAGCGTCTATCAAAAATGAAAAATCGAATGAGTTTCGTAGAACGGAAATTTGTCTTGGAACGGTTGTAGATGTACAGGTGCGTGAGAGGAATTCCGAAAGGGCACAAAGAGCAATTGCAAAAGTTTTTAAGGAAATTCGTAGGGTTGAGCAAATTTTTTCCTCTCGTTCAAGGGAGGCTGAGGTCTGGAAGATCAATCATTCGGGTAAAGGTGAATTTACAGTTAATGAAGAAATATGGAATGTTTTATCTCTTTCAAAACAAATATGGCAAATTAGTGGTGGAGGATTTGACCCTACCTTAGGTGTTTTGATGCGATTGTGGGGATTTGACACACAAAATCCCTCGCTTCCATTAAAAGATGAGATTCAGAAATCTCTTCTTAAAACAGGTTTTGATAAGGTGAGTTTGCTTGAAGGAAACAGAATATCAAAAACCGAAGAAATTGAATTCGATTTTGGTGGTATAGCCAAAGGGTATGCTGTTGATAGGGCTATAAAAATTCTCAAGGAAGAAGGAATCAATAGTGCCCTTGTAAATGCAGGTGGTGAGATTGGTTCTATAGGAAAGGGGTGGATTATAGGAGTTGCACATCCACGCCATCCGGGGCTTTATGTTAGGAGGATAAAACTTGAGGATATCTCAGTGGCTACCTCCGGTGATTATCAGCAATATTTCGAGAAAGATGGGGTTCGGTATCATCATATTTTAAATCCCGTAAATGGTTATCCAGCAAGGGGGCTTGAGAGTGTAACTATAATTAATAAAAGTTGTGCGTATGCAGATGCACTTGCAACGGCTGTTTTTGTAATGGGGAGGGAAAAGGGATTAAAACTTGTAGAAGATTTTTTAGATACAGAAGCATTTTTAATCGACAATAATGGAAAAGAATGGAGTTCAAGTGGATTTGAAAAATTTGTAATAAAGTAAGAAACTTAAATTAGTCTTTTCATTATTCCGCCATCAATTACTATTGCACTGCCCGTTATGAAACTTGCTTTTGGCGAAGATAGAAATGCTACGAGGTCACCCAATTCTTCAGGATTTCCCATTCTTCCCATAGGAATCTGGGATGTCCACTCTTTTAAAATTTCTTCCGCGCTCCTTCCCTCCTTTTGTGACCTTGTTTTAACTATCTCTTTAACTCTGTCTGTATAAAAAAGTCCCGGACAGACTGCAACAACCCCTATATTAAAAGGGGCTACTTCCCTTGCAAGTGCTCTTGTCCATGTGAGAACCGAGGGTCTGATTCCGTGGGAAAGAATCAATCCTTCAACAGTTTCGAGTGCGGCATATGATGCCATATTGATGATTCTTCCCCAGCCTCTTTCCTTCATTCCACCAAGCACAAGTTTTGTCAGGTGAACAAAACTGAGAAAATTTAATTCAAATGCATCTTTCCAGTCCTGTGGAGTAAAAGATTCAAATTTACCAACTGGCGGACCTCCGGAATTATTTACAAGGATATCTATTTTGCCGAGAATTTTTAACCCCTCTGCAGCGAGTTTTTCTCTATCTTTTTCCTTTGTCATATCAACAGCAAGCCACTTTGCTCCGATTTCTTCCGCAGTTTTTTGCAAGTTTTTTTCATCTCTTGCACAGATTAGAACCTTTGCACCTTCTCTTATAAGAGCTTTAGCAATGGCTTTTCCAAGCCCTTTACTTGCTGCACATACTATTGCACATTTTTCTTCAAGTTCGAGTTTCATTTCCTTCTCCATGTTTAATATTTATTTTCTGATTTATCGGTATCTTTTTTGAGCGAGAACATTTTTAAGTCCACTCCTCGATATTTTGATGTCAAGTTCATGGATTTTGCAAAAACCAAGTTTTACACATGCAAGGCACGATTCCACGATGTGTCTCCTCATGCATTTTTTTGTGGCCTGGGATAAAAGACGGGCAATTAGGGAAGGTCTTGGTTCGATTTCTTCAATTTGCCTGAGTTTATTCAAAAATTGAAATGCAATTTCTTCGTCAGGTGTCTTAAATACAGCACCAGCATCATATACAAGGCTAAGTCTTGGATGTTTATGTTCTTTAATATTTCTTGTTTTATGTTTGTTCATAATTATCAAAAATTATTATTTCTAAATTATATTTTGAATATCGCTATTTAATGACCCTTACAATTTAATTTTTAATTAAACACTCATGGGCAATTTTGCCCACCCCCGAGAATGAAAATTATAGTTTATAGATTCCTGCTTCCGCAGGAATGACTTCTTATCCTTATAGAAGTAGAAATCTAAATGACCTTCCTCTGTCATTCCCGTCCCTGTTTTCACAGGGATAAACTCCGGCGGGAATCCATAATTGTTTCTTTATTATTTTCATGATAAAAATAATAACTAACATGAAAAAAATATCAAAGCAATAAACATTTTCATTCGTTTTGGAAAGGAACAAAGTTTGTTCTCGTAAAAAGCGAAATCGAATACCAATTTTTACAAATTTTGTGCTGGTTGCTTTTCATCTTTTTCGTGATATAAAAGATAATTCTATGACAGGTAAGAAAGCTGATAGCCTGTTAAAAACACTCGGTTATAAATTTAAAAATCCTGAGCTCCTCGCTCAGGCATTAACTCACAGTTCCTGGTCAAATGAACATCCAGGAGAACCATGCAATGAGAGGCTTGAATTTTTAGGGGATGCAGTTTTAGGTATAGTAATTGCAGAAATACTTTTCGAACATTTTGGACAATGGGATGAAGGGAAATTAACAGCAGGAAAGTCTTATCTTGTTGGTAAAGAGAATCTCGAAAAAATTGCAATGGAATTGAATCTTTTTGATTATCTTAACCTTGGAGAAGGAGAAAAACGATGTTTTATCAGGTCAAAGAATTCTTTGAGCGCTGATGCCTTTGAAGCACTTATAGGAGCAATATTTTTAGATGGTGGAATCGATTCAGCTCGTAAAATATTAAAAAAACTTTTCGGGAAGTACATTGCTTTTTTCGAAAAGGAGGGAATTCCAGTTGACCCTAAAAGCAGGCTTCAGGAGATTTCCCTTCAAAGATATGGAAAACTGCCGGTTTACAAAATGTCAGAAGAAACAGGACCTGACCATGCAAAGGAATTTGTTTATTCCGTTAAAATGCCTGATGGCACTATTTCTGAAGGAAGAGGAAGAACAAAAAAAGAAGCACAGAGAAATGCTGCAGAGAATCTCCTTAGAAAGTTAGAGTGAAAGTTGCATTTTGTCTATAATCTTTTCAAGATTTGTAATGCTTTCACGAAGATTACCCTTTTCTGGAGCAGACTTGAGATTTCCCAGAACTTCAAGGAGGGCGGATATTTCTTCACGGCGGTATTGTCTCAACCTCTCCAGCATATCATCGAATGATTGAAAGAGTTCGACGAGTTCATCCCCTTTACGAAGTCTTCCATCCATACGCAGGTTGTTTCCATGGACTCCTGACAGCAATTTCATCATTTTGTACATGGGTCCTGCTATTTTGTGGGTTACATATATTGAAGAGAGAGAAAGTCCAATTAGAAGGGTGATGAGAAAGGCAGCAAGAATGATAATAGTTTTTTGTTTGTCCCTTTCCACTGATTTTATGAGGAGATTGACCTGTGCATCGCTTGAATACATAGGGTTCTGGAGAGCCTGCGCCACGAGTTGGTCAGAAGCATAGGATACTGTTCTATAAAGTGGAATCGAGAGTAAAACAACCAGAATTGTGCATAAACCTATTATCATAAATGTATATTTTAGCTGGAATCGCTTGTTTATAAGATAGTTTCGAAGTTTCCTCCGATGTTTTTGCATCTCTTCATCTTTTGATATTTGATTTTTGTCTTCTGTCATTTTATAGCTCCCTGAATTTTAGTTACTTTTTTTCTTTTTTTTACCTTTCTTTTCTTTAGTATTTTTTGCAGATTCGCTTTGAAGAGAACTTTGGAGATGATTTGAAAAAGGTTCTACGGCACCTTTAACAGCTGTTCCAAGAGCTGAAAAAATGAGTTCTTTTTCATTTTCCTTGCTGCTCTTTCTTGAGCCTTCGAGTGATGCTGAACCTTTTCCTTTTAGCATCATGCTTACATTCCCTTCTCCATCGAGGACTATAATTGAAATTTCGGCTAAAGCCTGATTTTTTTCATTTATATCCACTTTGCTTATTGAACCCGTCAAAGTGTAAGGCGTAAGTTTAAGTTTTTTAACCTTTTTTTCTGTTTCCTTTTTTGGTTCTTCTTCAGGACGAATTTTTACTCCCGGAACTGAACCAAGCAGAGTTATCAGGAGATTTTTAACATAATTTTTAGTTTCATATTTTTCGAATCCGCTTCTATCGCTCCATGAACCAAGTCCAATGTAAAAGGTGTCTTTTACTTCACCCATTTTAAAACTTCCTGTTTCCCCTCCAGGTTGTGTTTCTTCCGTTGTCTTACCCTGCAAAGGACCTCCTGTTGCAATTGATTTTTGAATGGATTCAATCTTTTTAATCGAATCCTTTGCCTGCTGTGCAACTTCATTTACCTTGTCAGATTTTAGTTTTTCAAGCGCTGTAAGAGCTGAGGGGTCTCCTATAGCTCCAAGTGATGCTGCTGCAGTCATTCGGACGAGTTCGTTTTTATCATTGCATGCCTGAATCAGTGCCTGGACAATTTTTTTTCTTTCTTCTTCAGAAGATGATGTTCCTATTTGTCCGAGAGTCTTTGCTGACTGGACTTTTACTCTGTAATTGCCACTTGTAAGAAGTAGCTCAATGAGATAATCTGTTCTCGAATCAGCAAATGCTTTATATGAAAATACAAGGATTAGTACTATACAAAACCTGTAAAAATTTTTTTGAATAAAATATTTCATCTGTAACTATTTTATAAATTTTATCGATAAAACACTAACAAATTCAATACTTACTAAAATCTTTTTTAATTTTTACCTGCCAGTTGAATTTGTAAATAATGTCAATTTTATCAAAATGTAATGTTTATATTTTTGACATAAAAACCTTTTAAATATTTTAAAGAACAATGTGAAAAGTATATTAGATTTTTGCCATGAGAAGGAAGGATATAAGCATCGCATAAATAACAAGGGATTCTATAAATGCAAGACCGAGTATCATCGAAGTAAAGATTTTTGGTTGTATTGAAGGGTTTCTTGCCATGCTTTCAAAAGCTGTTGCAGCTGCTCTTCCCTGTCCTACTGCACCTCCTGCTGCCGCGATTGATATGGCTATTGCAGCTGAGAGAGCAATGATTTGATTTTTTCCTTCACCACTACCCCCAGTATGTTCCTGAGCAAAAGCCACAACAGGGATGAGCCATCCTGTCAAAGTTAATGTTACTAATGAAATGAGTTTTTTAAAAGGTATTTGTTTCATTTTTTCCTCCTTGTTTAGAAATTAAGGTATTTTTATTGTTCCTCATTAGTGTTCCTCATGTGAAATTGCTGAACCTATATATACCATTGATAATAAAATGAAAACCATTGTCTGAACTATACAAACTAAAAGCCCGAGAAACATGACCGGAAGAGGGATTACAAATGGGACGAGGGGAACAAGTCCTAAAAACACAGATGCAACAGCATGGTCTGCAAACATGTTTCCCATCAATCGGAATGAGAGTGAAACTGGTCTTGCGATATGCCCTATAACTTCAACAACGAACATGAAAAGCATCAGGGGGAAGGCATACCATTTGCGGATTGGACCGAAGAACTGGGCAAAATATTTTATTCCATGCTCTTTTATGCCAAACACATGGGTTGCAACGAAAATTATAATTGCGCATCCGGCGGTGGTGTTGAGATTACTCGTGGGAGGTGCAAGTCCTGGAATGAATCCCATGAGATTTGAAAAAAGAATAAAGAGTGCACATGTTCCAATAAGGGGGAAAAAATAGCGGGCTGCTTTTTTCCCCATTATTTCTTCCATTAGTCCAATGACTATCTCAGATATGATTTCGATAAAATTGCGAACACTAAACTTTTCTTCTGGTATAAGTGCTTTTTTCCCTTCAGCAAGGGAGCGTCTGAAAAGAATCGCTACTATGATTAGCAAAATGGAAGTTAGCAAAGCCCCCAGACTATGCTGAAGGTCGAGTGATGAACCTGTTAACCATGTTGCACCACCTACTCCCTGGATGGCTTTAACCAGATTTTCGTAACCTGGCAGAAATGCAAACCATGTCATATGCTCGGGCATGACTAACTATTTTCCTTTTTCTCCTTTCCGTTTTTTGTCGGAAAGGCAGATGCAATAATTACTGCCGTAGGAAGAGCCCCAACCCCAATTGCCATTCCCCGGGCATCAAATTTTAATATTATTATGGAAATGTAAAATAAAATTGCAATAAGTAAAAATTTTATTCCTATAATAAAAAGCAACATATATTTTTTTGTGGACCCGGAATTCTCCTTTTTGTCATCTGCAATTTTCTCCCATAAGAACTTTGTCATAAACCAATCAACTGTAACAAGAATTGTTCCTGCAGTAGAACCTAAAGCAATTTGTAATTTTCCAAAAACCAGTAAAACGCAGGAGGCTGTAACTCCCAACAGAGGAATGAGAAAATTTAGCCTACGGAGGGTTTTCATTTATCTTCTCTCGAACTCTTTTTTACTATTCTCCACACTTCCATTCCGGCAGAAACTACTCCTGCAAGGAAACCAATAATGAGAAATAGGGGAGAAGTTCCAATTTTACCATCGAGCCAGTTGCCAGCAATTAGCCCTATGGAAACACTTACAGCTATGAAAATACCAAGAGAAGCAGCATCCAAAATAGCTTTTTTGCTTCCTGATTTTTTATTCATTTACTTTCCTTCATCTTTATAACTGTGCAACCATCCCCGCCTTCTCCAGGTTCAGCAGGTCCATACTTTTCAATTTCTTTGACATGACGCAAGTGCTTTCTTATCCCTGTTTTTAAAATCCCCTTACCATGGCCATGAATGATGTAACCTTTTTTCAAACCCATTTCCATCATTGTTTCTATGAAGGAATCAATTTCTATTAAAGCGGAATCGAGGTCCTTTCCCCTAACATCAAGGGTGTTATATGGATTCTGGTATTCATCTACACTGAGCTCCGCTTCCCCATTATTTTCTTTATCCGATTCAAGATTCCCGGAATATTTTTTTTCTTCTTGTTCTCGCATTTTGTTTTCCTCCAAAATTGTTTTTAAATCCCCTACCGGGACGACTATTTTTTTATTACAACTTAAAATTACCCCTTTTTTCCCATCTATGGATTGCAAAACTCCATCTATACCAAGGCTCTGAATGTGCACCTTCATTTTCGGTTTTATTTGGGAAGAATCAATTTGTTCGATGAAATTTTTTTGTTCAATTGTTTTATGAAGGGTTCCACCCGGAGCCAGAATTTTCTGGATTTTTTCTCTGGTTCGTTCAGTTGAGGATATTGCAGATTTGCTTAATGGTCTTTTCCTCAAAAGTGTATGTGCCTCCTTTAATTCACTGTGAAGGAGTTTTAGTTCACTTATGAGATATGCTTCTTCTGCAGTAAATTCCTTTTTTTTCTTGCTTTCCATTTTTTTCCTCATTGCATCTACTTCTTTGCGGTTTTTTTCAAGTTCCTTTTTTTCTTTTTCAATATATTCGAGTTCTCTGGTTAATTTCCATTTCATTTTTTCAACTTCTTCAAGTTTTGATTCATAATTTACATAATCTTCGCCCATCTTTTTTTTTGCATTTTCTATTACCTTTTCTGGAAGCCCAAATTTTCGTGCGATTGCCAGCCCTCCTGAAATTCCTGTAATTCCACGGGTTATGCGAAATGTTGGAGTAAGTGTTTCAAAATCAAATCCCATCGCAATGGAAGAAAATTTCGGATGCTTTAAACTTAAGTTTTTTAAATTTTCAAAATGGGTTGCTACCATGACTGCTCCACCTTTTTCTTCAACTATGTATTCCAGAAGAGAAGCAGAAAGAGCAGACCCTTCATTCGGTTCAGTTCCTGTAGCAAGTTCATCAAAAAGGATTAGACTACGGGATGATATGTCGCTTATAATTTTTGTAATATTTTTTATCTGGGCTGAAAAAGTTGAAAGATTTCCCATTACTGACTGGTCGTCTCCTATTATACTACGAATACAATCAAAGTCTCCAACTATGGATTCTGCACCTGCAGGAACAGGAATTCCACTCATTGCCATCAGTGTAATGAGACCTGCGGTTTTGATTAAGACGGTTTTGCCTCCTGCATTTGGTCCTGAAATTATCCACCCATGTCCCTGCTGGATTTCTATGTCGTTTGCGACAGCATTTGTTCCTGTAATGAGCAGAATAGGGTGTTTTGCTGAATATAATTTCAGTACTGGTTCAGCAGAAAATTTAACTGGATTTGCGCCAATTTTTTTTGCAAAACGGGTTATTGCGCAAATAAGGTCCCATTTTGCAAAAAAGGCTGAAATGCCACGAAATGTTTCAACATAACCACCAAGAAGTTCACTCATCCATGATAGTATTTTTTCTTCTTCTGTTTGGATTTCACCTTCAATGATTTTTAACTGATTGCAGTCCTCGATTATGGTAGCTGGTTCAATATAAACTGTTGCTCCCGACTGGCTCCATCCATGAATGATACCAGGTACCATGCCCTGTGCCTGAGCTTTTACTGGAAGAACATACCGCCCTTCCCTGATGGTGTAAAAGTTATCCTGCATGTGTTCAGAAAATTCTTCCATTGTTTTTTCAATCTTTTCTATGATTCTGTTTCTGATATCTCTATATTTTTTTCGATGCTTCTGTAACTCGGGGGTTGCTCCATCTTTGATATTTCCTTCCTCATCAAGGAGGGGGATTATTTCTGCAAGAGTTTCTCCTAAAAGTCTGTGGGTTTCATCTTCTCCACAATAATTCCTCAGCATTTTCCTGAGTTGAGGCAGGGGATATTTTGAATTCCTCAATATTTTTTTTATTTTTTCAAAGATACTTACATACTCTTCGATTTTGAGGATTTCATTACCATAGAGGACCCCTTTTTTTTCGAGCCTTTCCAGAAGGAGGGTTGTATCTTCAAGTGAGGCAAGATTGACCATAAGGGGGTCATTACCCTCTGAACCCGCATTACCGGTAAGAAGCATCATTTCAGCAACTGCAGAAGCGAATTCCTGTCTTTTTATAATGTCTTCTATGGGTTGGATGTTTTCAGCAAGGGGAATGGCTGGTTTAAAAGTAATGAAATTGCATATTTCATTTACTATTATTTTAAAATCGAGGTCTTTAAGAGTTTTTTCGTCTACAAGCATAGTTGATAAAAACATTTGATCTTCTTATTGAGGTATATTCGAATTCTTTCAGCCATCGGGATTCGATTATACGATGTCATATTCTTCATACTAATTCTCATTAAACATCTATGCATAAAGCGTGGATGCCGCCCGGCAAAAGTCTTAACTATCATTTATAAATTTTATCTATTTTTTTATCTATAGAAAATCAAAAATCAAACATTAAATTTAAAAATGAAAAATTAAGGCATGGTTCAACACGTATTAAAAAGTGGCAAAAATCCACTATTTTTTGTAGGGGCTTGATTTATCAAGCCCAAAGCGAAAGGAGGAGGTGGCTGGCGTGGTGTTGCGGTCTGAGGTGGATGGGGAGTCATGAAGCAAAACTGAAAGGAGGAGGTGATGGGCGTAGTCGTGCGGGTGGTCGAGGGGGAGAGGTCATGAAGCACCATTTTTTGAACCGAAAGGTGGTGGTGGCTGGCGTGGTGTTGCGGTCTGTGGAGGATGGGGGAGTCATGAAGCAAAACCATGCCAAAATTAAAATTTAAAAAGTGGTCAAGAATGAAATTGTATGGAGTATTTAAAAAATTTTTAGTATAGTTAAATTTAACTTTTTAATTTTAAAAATGAAAGAAGAAGAAATTCGAAATTTTGTTGATTCTACTGCAAGAGCTTTTCAGCGAAGCAGGGTTTTTCTTACGGCAATTGAGCTGGGCATTTTCAGGAGTCTGAAAGAGGGTTCCAGAACTCCCCGTGAGCTTGCATTAAGTCTTAAAATAAGTGAAAAGGGAGCAAAAGTGTTGCTGAGGGCTCTTGCATCAATGGGGTTGATTGGAAAATCAGGGGAGCGATATAAACTGAACCATGTTTCAAAGTTTCTTGTTAAAGATAAAAATGAAACAGTATTGAATTCTTTCATGCATGTCGCTCATGGCTGGGAGAGATGGAGCAGTCTGACAAAAGCGGTAAAGAAAGGGAGCATCGCAGAATTTTCTTCGGGCAAAAGTCATGACAGGAAATGGAGAAACTACTTTATATCTGCTATGGAAGTATCATCAAAGTATAGAGCGCGCCCTGTGGCTGAAGCAATAAAGGGAATTTTAAAACAGAGCAGAAAAATGATAGACCTGGGAGGTGGCTCAGGAGGGTATGCAAAGGCTTTTTTGGGGGTGAACCCGAACCTTGAGGTTACTGTTTTTGATAGACCTGAAATAATTCCACTTGCTAAAAGGTATCTCGGGAATTATTTTCTAAAAAATTTCAGGATTCGTTTGCAAGGTGGTGATTTTCTTATAGATGATTTTGGGGAGGAATATGATTTAGTTTTTCTTTCATCCATCATTCATATATATTCTCCAGAAACAATTAAAAAACTTTTAAAATCGGTTTTCCGTTCACTCAATGATGGAGGTTGGGTGGTGATTCAGGATTTTATCCTTGAGGATACCGAGATAGCTCCTCCGGGAGCAGCTCTTTTCGGGGTTCATATGCTTGTTTCAACGGAAGAAGGAAGTACTTATACGAAAAGTGAAATTCGAAACTGGCTTAAATTTGTCGGATTTAGAAGAGTCCAGTTCCTTTCACTGGATGGCACCAGCCTTGTTAAGGCAAAAAAACTTTGACAAATTTTTCCTATCTTCCTAAAAGTCTATCGAGGATTATGGCAGCAGCACTTCTTACCGAGAGGTGTGCATAACCATCGAATCCCTCAATGGGGGTAAGAATGCAATCACAACTATCAAGGGCTGGTGGTGCAAGACCCCATCCTGTCCCGAATAGAATCAAAATGGGATTTTGAGGATTGCAGAAAATTTTGTTTCTCATTTCTTCGTATGAAACCGCAGATGGCAAATGTTTTCTCGTGGTTCCAATTACAAATGGGGTTTTCCCTGTTTCTTTGTGGATAATATCCTTTACTTCTGCAATTTCTCCGGCAACTTCCACAAGTGATAATGCTTCCTGCCTTGATGGAGTTCTTCTATAAAATTCCGGGTTTTGCCACAAAGAAACCACCTTTGACACCATAATTCTGTGGATTTCAATAGGAGTTATTATATATACACCTGAAAGTCCGAAAGTTCTTGCTGTTCTTGAAATGTCGTGAACATCCATATTTGTAACTGAAGTTGTAACAATATTTCCTTCCTTATCAAGAACAGGATAGTGGACAAGTGCTGACCATATTAAACGCTTATTCATCTCTGCCAGTCTGCTCATTATTTTTTTCTAAATGTTCAATCAGTTTTTTATCCTCATCCGAAAGATGGATTTTTTCCCATAGGTCGGGGCGCAGGCTTTTTGTTTTTAGGAGTGCCTGCGTCCGTCTCCATCTTTTTATTTTTTCATGGTCTCCACTGAGTAGAACCTCTGGAACATCTAATCCTCTGAATGAGCGAGGACGGGTATATTGAGGATATTCAAGAATTCCTGAAGAGTGTGATTCTTCGTTAAGCGATTGTTCGTTACCCATGAACTGTGGATAAAGCCTTATTATTGATTCAATTAGAGCCATTGCTGCTACTTCACCTCCGTGAAGAACAAAGTCTCCAATGCTCAGTTCTGTGTCTACGAAAAATCTTACCCTTTCATCTATACCCTCATATCTTCCACAAACGATGATAAGACTTTCCTCCATCGAAAGGATGTGCACAATCTTTTGAGTTAATAAAATTCCGGAAGGAGAAAGCAATATTTTTTTTCCTTCTCCTGCTGATTCAATTGCTTCTACTACAGGTTGTACCATCATCAGCATTCCTGCACCACCCCCATAGGGATAGTCATCTACTTTTTGATGAGATTCTCTTGAAAAGTTTCGGATGTTTATCCTTTCTATGTTAACTATTCCTTTTTGAAGGGCTTTTAAAATGAGCCCTGTTTGGAGAAAAGAATCGAATATTTCCGGGAAGATTGTCAGAATTTTAATTTTTTTATTCACTTTTTATTATACCTGAATTCTTCAAAGTCAGAAAAATATTTTACAAACACCCTTCTGTTTTTTTCATCAATGAATTCTATGTAATCATCTTGAAAAGGAAAGTCCACATTGTATTTTTCATTGCTTATTACAAGTACTATTCCTGCCCCTCCATCATATGTATTTTCGATTTTTCCTACGAGTTTTTTCCCTTCATACACAGTCATTCCAATGAGGTCAGCAACCAATATTTCCCCCTCCTTAATTTTTAAATTTTCCCTTTTGACAAAAATATAAAATCCTTTCAATTTTTCTGCTTGCTCTATTTTGTTTATACCTTCAAAAGAAGCGATTATTTTACCTGCAGGAGTAATACAGGTAGATTTGATTGGTAATGTACTTTGGATTGAAATGGGATTGGTCGTCGGAGAGACAATAATAGAAACACCTTTCTTGAATACGGAATTTTCTCTATTGTAAAGATAGACTTCTACCTTACCCCTTAATCCATGGGGTTTGATTATCCTTCCTATAAGAAGCACAGCGGGGAAGACAAAAATTACTCAGCTATTTCGAGCTGAGCTCTTTTGTGAATTTTTGTCGAAGCCGCACTTAAAATCGTCCGCATTGCTCGCGCTGTTTTGCCTTCCCTTCCTATGACCTTTCCGAGATCCTCCTTTGCAACTTTAAGGAGGATTATGGATGTGTTTTCAAGTTTGTTTTCTTTAACCTGGACTTCTTCTGGATGATCTACCAGTGCTTTTGCAATGTATTCAATGAGATCTTTGAGTTCCATGATTCACCTCAACTGTAAGATACAATTTTAATTTTTTTAAATAGTAATTATAAATTTTTTAATAACTTAATTATCTAACTTTTAATATTTCCGTGTTTTTCAATAATTTGTTTTACAGTTTCACTTGGTTTTGCACCAACCTTTACCCAGTAATCGTATCGTTCCTTTTTAACAAAAACTTCAGGTGGATTTTTTAACGGGTCATACCTGCCTATTTGCTCAATAAATCTCCCGTCGCGCGGATACCTGCTATCTGCAACCACAATTCTGTAAAAAGGATTCTTGTTTGAACCTTTTCGTGTCAGACGAATCTTTACTCCCATAATCTAAAACCTTTTTTAACTTTCAATGGAACTATAATTATTACTACTTAAAAGTAAATGTCAATAGGAAATTTTTTTATTTTTTTATTTTCAAAACTGTGTTTTAATCTTTAAAAAGCATAACACCTGATGCTTTGAACGCTGCGGAAATTTTTTCACCGACTTTTATTTCAAGAGAATCGAGTGCTTCAGCTGTAATCATAGCGGTTATAACTACAGGTTGTTCAACCATTATTTTAACTATTGCATTAACTCCGTCTTTTTCTACATTAATTACTTCACCTTCCATCTGGTTCCTTGCGCTCAATTTCATTTTTTGCCTCCGTTCTCTGGTCTATTTTTATTTTAAAGATTTTTTAGAATTTTTTCACCCTCAATTCTAATTTTTCTTTTGTTGTTGTAAGCGGGGTAAATCCTCCGCTTTAACATCCGTGTTTTTTGAAATCGTGTCCAAAAACTTCCATGAAACTCCTTTTTTCTGTAGTTCAATAAGTAAAGTGGCGATGTTTGTTTTTATTTTTTTAGATGGTTTGATACACCTGCGCTCGCAATCGTAGTAGTACTGGTAAAGGAGTTCGAGAAGTCTGTTCTTTGCTTTTTCGATTTCCTTTTCTTTATCTTTCGACATTCTTTAAACCTCCTTTTAATGATTAATGATTATAAAATTATAACCTTAACAGATTTTATTTAATAATCAAGTTCACATCTGCCCAAAATAAATTTTATTCCTACCCCGATTGCACAAGGGTAAACCTTGTTCCTGCGAGGCAGGAATCCATTCCTGCGGGGTCAATCTCCCTGTGCAAGAGTGGACGGGAATGACAAAGGGGCAGATTGTTTGAACAGCATTGGAACGGTCATTCCTGCGGAAGCAGGAATCTATAAATATGGATTTTTCTATAAAAAAATAAATCAAGTTAAAAGCTTTTGTGGATTTTGATAAAGGATTGGCAAAATAAAACCTCTAAAATTTGATTTTCATAAAATATTAATGCATAAATTATATAAGGCAATGAAGATTAAGGACATTTGGAGAAAAATTTTTTATACAGGTTTCATGAAAACCCTAATAAGGCTCTATATTTTTGTTGTTTTTGTCATTGTTTCATTGAATGCTTTCGGGATTGATTTTTCAATCGAAGATGTCAGGTCAATAGGAATGGGGGGAGCATTGAGGTCGAGCGCTTATTCCACTTCTGCAGTTTTGCTTAACCCGGGCGGTATTTCTATGGCGAAACTCTATCATATAGATGCTCTTTATATGTACGAACATCCCTTCGAATCTCACCTTGTTGGAGCATCTGTAGTAGATTCGATAACTTCAATGGTTGGTGTTGGTATCGGGTATTTTTATAGAAAAATTCGAAGAAGTGATGTGGAAATGCAGGTACATGATGCAAGGTTAGGTATATCAATTCCAATAGCAAATATTCTTGGCATAGGAATAACGGGCAAGTACATTTATTCCGATAATGAGATGAAAATAGATGAAGATATTCAAAAACCTCCATACGGGAGAGAATTGAATAATTTCTCTCTTGATGCTGGATTGCAATTGAAGTTAGGTAAATATTTGGGGCTTGGGGTTGTGGGTTACAATCTTACAAATATAGATACTCCTGTTGCTCCCCTTTCTCTTGGGGTTTCTGCAAGCGGGGCATTTTCTTCCTTTCTTATATCAGCGGATGCCCTTCTGGACTGGTCTTCTTATGGAAGGCTTGCTGTTAAAGTAATGGGTGGGATGGAGTATTTTTTGGCAGGGCATTTCCCTCTCAGAATAGGTTATTCCTATAATGATGGGAGGAAAGCCCATTCGGTTTCAGGTGGAATAGGTTTCATTTCAAAAACTGCTTCCATCGAAGCAGGAATATCGGGAGATGTAAACGAACCTATTGGTGAAGAAAAGGATATCAGGTTTATTGTTTCCATCAAATACTTCCTTTATTGAAACTTAACTAAGGTCGGTGACCACCAGTGGCTGGGCGGAGTCGAAGCCACCAAAGTCGAATGCCGACTCCGCTCACCAACTATGGATATAAATTGAATATTAAATTGAAAAATTAAAAACAAATGTTATAAATATTTTAGGATTTTAGGAGGTTTTATTATGCAACGACTGAATGTTTTTCTTTATTTTTTCCTTTCAATTATTTTTATTCTGGTTGAAAGTTGCACTGCAAAATTCGAATATAAACCAGGGGATGCAGAGGAAGATTTTGAAACCGATTTTGAGCAAACAGATAAAGTTGACCTGGATTCAATGGATTTATATGATTCAACCGATGAAAATGAAGAGATTCAATGCACTTCTCCATTAGAATGCCAGGATGGGAATGAATGTAATGGAGAAGAAAAATGTAATCGCAATGGTAAATGTGCACCTGCTGATTTTTCGCCACCAGACGGCACTTATTGTGAAATAAATTCACCAGGGATAAAAATTTGCTTTAATGAACGATGTGTTACATCAATATGCGGAGACGGAATAACTGACCCTCGAAATGGAGAAACATGTGATGACCAAAATAATGACCCCTCAGATGGTTGCGATGAATGTCAACTCGAATGTCAGAACGATGAAGATTGCAATGATGGGGATATTTGTAATGGAATTGAAAAATGCGATCTTTCAAGCCATAGATGTCTTCCAGGTGGAGTAGAAGATTACCAGCCTGATGGAATTAGTTGTACGAAACCCGGAATAAATAATGGAATATGCTTGAGCCATACATGTGTGGAATCTCGATGTGGAGATGGCTTTGTGGATTCGAATCGTGAGGAGTGTGAAATGGACGAAGTGAGAGCATGTGGAAACTGTGGAATTGAAAGATGCCAGTCATGTCATTGGAGCGGAAATTGCGAAAATCAGGGAATTTGTTCGCCAGGTTCAACTGATAGCAAGAGTTGCGGAAACTGTGGGACACAGATAAGGACCTGCAATTCGAGTTGCCAGTGGGATTCATGGGGAAGTTGCACAGGTGAAGGTGTTTGCACACCTCATGCGACTGAACAGCGGAATTGTGGATATTGTGGATACCAAACAAGGCGGTGCTTAGAGAATTGCCAGTGGGAAATTTGGTCGGAGTGTCAAAATCCTGGCGAATGCCTTCCTGGCGATGCACGGGTTTGCAGCATTGGTCAATGCACAGGAGGAACTCAAACATGCAATGATTCATGCCAGTGGGGTGAATGTTTTTTTGTTAGTCATGCAAATGACGACACTTGTAATGCATCCACGAACCCTCAGCTCGATTACAATGGTATTCATTATGGTTCAACATGCGGATCACATAACGATTATAATCCAGGAATTACTCCTTCATGCCAGGGAGAAGGAGGTGAAGTTGCATACAGGTTTTCTCTTAATAATTTTTACATTGTATCTGCTGACCTCTGCAATACTTCTTCTGCATGGGATACTGTAATGTATATTTTAAAGGGTAATTGCTCTTCTTCTCCATTATCTTTAATTGAGTGTAATGATAACGGTTTTAATCCGTCATGTTCACAACCTGTGCTTTCTTCAATAAAAACGATACTTGATCCAGGGGATTATTATCTTATCGTAGATGGTCGTTCGTCTTCGGACCAGGGTCCTTTTACACTTAATTTTTCTGAAATTTCACCGAGTTCATGCACAGATAATTTCCTTGTGTTTGATGCACCAGGAGATAGTGTAACATTTTCTGACAACGATAATTTTTCTTTCAATACAGCATTTACAATGGAAGCATGGTTGAAACTTCAGCGAGGTGCACTTTCTAATGGAAGGATACAAATAATTGGCAAGTGGGGAACCTCAGCTGGAGAAAATGAATATTCTATGGAAATTCAGAAAGGTTCTTCTTCGGGGGAAATTCCAGCAGACACAATAGGATGTGTCTTTGATGATGGGGCGATAGATGGAAGTGAAACAAAAGTTAAAGTGTATTTTCCTATTTCCGGTCTTCCTGATGATACATGGTTTTATATTGCCTGTGTAATAAATACTAATTTTGGGCAAGCAAGAATTCTTCTGAACGGTCAGATAAAGTATGAAACTACTTTTTCGCCGGATGATTTTCCTCAATTTAGAAATGGACCAAGTGATTTAAAGTTTGGCGAATCTTATTGGACTTCGCCACATTTTGTAGGCTCTATCAATGAGGTTCGATTCTGGAACAGGGCAAGAACAGACAAAGAAATAAGAGATAATATGCTTTGCAAATTTAATAGTCCTTATCCCTCAGACCTTCAAGCTTATTTTCCATTTGACGAAGGACCACCCTCGATAACAACAAATGAAGTAACGCACGTACCCCCGATTATTGGCACTATAACCAACGAGGCAGCTTCTGGAGATATGTGGGCAAATGAAACAATAAAAGTTTGTTCTGATACTCATAATTGTCCTCCTTTCCCTCCTCCTTAATTTTTCACCATTCGAGGATGTCTTTGTCGATTCTGTGAGTTTCACCAAGGAAGTCTTCTGCTTCGAGGGAAGCCATTATTCTACAGGAATCTTTGATAAAGCCGAAATCGGGGACAAATGGGAGGCTTATTCGTGTAAAATCTTTTACACTGATAGCAACTTCCCCTTCAAGTGGTTTCCCTTCCTCGATTACCCTGTTAAAAATCATATCAACGACTTTTATTAAATTCGGAGTTCGTCGATTGACAATTGCTATTTGAAGTTTGTTGATGAGAACCTTTCCAAAACCTATGTTTTCAACTCTATATCCTACAATGAGTTCCTGTTTTTCTTCATAAAGTCGAAGGTTACCCGATTTTATAAGTAAAATTTTTGGTTTTTTTGATTTAATTTCAAATTCAAATCTTTTCTTTTCAAGTTCCAGTAATTCGGTATCTCTTCTGACTTTTTCTTCTGTAGTCGTGGAGAAAAAATACTTAATTTCATCGAGGATATCACGAATTTTTCTTAGATTTTTTGAAAGTGAGAAAACCGCAATAGAGAAGATTATGGAACCAATAAAGATGGTTACAGCGATTGCCAGTAGTGCATTTTCCTGTGTCATTGTGCGCCTGGGGCGAGTCGAACGCCCAACCCACAGATTAGAAATCTGTTGCTCTGTCCTGTTGAGCTACAGGCGCAAATATAAAAGGATGAGGTGGAGGGCGTAGTCCAAATCCTGCTCCAAATCACCGACTAATCTCAATCGTATTCAAGCCCTTCACCTTGCCCATCACCTCCAGTCGGGGAGACAGGATTTGAACCTGCGACATCGAGTTCCCAAAACTCGCGCTCTAGCCAGGCTGAGCTACTCCCCGAATTTTAAAAAATTTATTGCCCCGCTCTTTGCGGAGGAGGAGGGATTCGAACCCCCGTCCGCATTACTGCGGAAGCGATTTTCAAGACCGCCGCCTTCAGCCGCTCGGCCACTCCTCCTTTTTTTTCTCTCAATTTGAATCAATTTAAACTACAATATTTTTATATGCAGGTCAATATTTTTTCTATCTTGCTACTTTTCAAAACCTTGTTCCTGCGGAAGCAGTAATCCATTGCCCCAGCTTTCTCAGCGATATTTTACCCTTACATAGTATTTTTTCCAATTCTATTGACAATTATTACCGATAGTTTAGTAAAATCAAAGGAAAATGAGAGGTTAAGATATTTGGGAAATCTGGAAATAAAAAAATATGAAAGACCAAATGGTAATAGGATTGGTTTGTCCATCCTGCGAATATTTAAACAAAATATCGGAGGAGAAATGTGTTTTTTGTGGAGCCGGGCTTGAACCCACTCCAGAGCTTAAATCATTTATTGAAAAACTCAACGAATATGATTATAAAGAGCAACTGACAACTCAAAAGGAGCCACCAATGGAGCAAGCACGACATTATATCTGCAATTCTTGTTATTCACCGGTACCTTTAGGACATAAATTTTGCGGAAAGTGTGGAGCGAAAACTCCATTTGCTGAAAGCGGTGCCCAGGTTAAATACTATGGTGCCATGCAGGTACCGGGCAGAGCAAGATTAATAATTGTAAAAGGTGAAGAAATGGAAGGTCTTTCCTTCCATCTTAATGCAGACCAGCATCCTGTCGGTAGAACTGAAGGTGTGATACTCTTTTCTTCTGATGCATGGGTTTCTCCCAGACATGCAAATTTTTATTATAGAGATGGAAAGTTGTTTGTAAGAGATGAAGGGAGTCTTAACGGTGTTTTTATAAGAATTAGAGAACCTGTGGTTTTAAATCCAGGTGACTATTTTTCAGCGGGTGAACAGTTATTCAGATTTGAACTTGCAGAGGACATTGAAGATATTCCCGACGGTGAAGATACATATTTTTTCCACAGCCCATGGGAGAAAAGGAATTTCAGAATTGTGCAAATTCTTGAAGGAGGTGTGGAAGGAATACAGGTTCATGATTCTGGTGGAGAACTAACGATTGGCAGAGATGATTGCGATTTGAATTTTTTTGATGATGAATTTATGTCACTTCGTCATCTGAAAATTAAAACAGTTGGTCAGAAATTCGAACTCGAAGACCTCGGAAGCAAAAATGGTACTTACATAAAAATTAGGGGCGAACAGATTCTTATTCATGGGGATTATATTTTGATAGGTAAAGAGGTTCTTAGAGTCGAAATAGTTTGAATATAAGATTAGAATTAAATTTAAAGTGCAAATTTAATATAATGTTTTATTAAAAAATTTCGAAAGGAGGATAAAGTTGATTAAATGTCCCAATTGCGGAAAGCAAAATCAGGATCATTATAAGTTTTGTCTCGGTTGCGGAAGTGAACTTCCGAGGGATGCAGTGAGGGCTTCTGCCGTTACTTCTTCTCCTACCCCTCCGTCAGGAATTCCAATCGCTGATAAACAGCCTGTAGTGGTCCCTCAGGTTGTGGGATTTAAAGTAGAACCGAAGGTAGAACCTAAGAAGACGCCTCAAGTACCTGACAAACCTTTTCAGGTAGAGGTAAAACCACCAACACCGCCACCGGGGAAGGTCCCTTCAAAACAGGTTGTATCTCCTCAATCGCCTGCGGTGCCTTCAGCAGTAGAAACCGAGACACGAAAATTTCAAAAGTGTCCTACCTGTGGAGCAGATGTTCCCCCCGATTTTGCATTTTGTGGTAGATGTGGGTCGAGACTCTCATCGGTTCCACCAGCTCCTGTTAAGGAGGTAGCTCCTTCTCCGCCAAAAGCAGAGGCTCAAATTTTGGGTAAAATAGTCATGATTCAGCCTACTGGAGTAGAAGGGATTTCGGTGCCTGTAACTCAAAGAGGTGCTGAAATAGGAAGAGCATCGGGAGAGGCATTCAGGGAAGATTACTTTCTTTCTCCGAAACATTCAAAATTTGTTGTTGAAGGGAGCAGGCTTTTTGTGGAAGATCTGGGAAGTCTCAATGGAATATACATAAGACTTGCACCTGAAGTTTCTTACGAAATTGCAGATGGAGATTTCATACGAATAGGGCAGGAGGTAATCAAATTTGAAATTTTGCCAGAACCTCCAAAACAGGAAACAGCTGTTTTGGGGTCACCTCGAAAGGATGCATGGGGTAGGATTGCGCTTGTTTTAGGTAAAAATAGAATAGGAAATGCTTTTACCATAACCGGGAAGGAAGTTTTGATAGGAAGGGAAAGAGGGAATGTAATTTTTCCTGATGATGGTTATGTTTCGGGATTGCACCTTAAAATTTCAAAAGAAAATGGCAAAATAACTGTAACGGATTTGAAAAGTTCAAATGGTTCATATTTGCGGATTCGAGGGAGAAGAGAGGTTAAAAACGGTGATTACCTTTTAATAGGGCAATTTCTTTATAGAGTAGATTTTGGCTAAAATGTTTTCTTACCTTATTTGTGGGTAGAATGAAAACTGAAATAACAATAGATGCAAATGGTGAGGAACTCAAGTTTATAAAATTCCTTCAAAGTCTTTTGCCTCAAAAACCTGATGTACAAAATGTTTTTAAAACGGCAGTAGAGAAGGCTTCGACTCTAATTCCATTTGAAGTTCTTGTGATATGTGTCGAATATGAAAATCTGGTAAAAATGTTTTTATTCAAGGGATCTGGAGTATCTGATGAATTTTTAAGTTCAACAAAGGAAAGCATAACCAAGGGTAAGAATTTGGTTTTTCCAAAATGGAAAGAGATGGAGACGGATGAGGTATTATGGGAATTTAAATTATTAGGCAATGAAAAGGTTTGTGAAAAATATAAAAAGTTTTCTTCAGTTCTACAGTACAGGGTTGATGACCCGCCTGCAAGGGGACTGGTTGTAATTTTCTCGGGTAAATCGAACGCTTTTGAATATAAACATGAGTTTCTCTTAGGAATTTTGGCATACTGGATGGTGTCTTACTCTTTGTTTGCAGAGACTTACGAAAAGTTGGAATCTCTTGCAGTAATTGACCCACTTACCGGAATTTATAACAGGAGAAAATTTGAAAATGAACTTCAACGGGAAATTGAAAGGGCAAAAAGGTATAATCTTGAATTTTCTTTAATAATGATGGATGTGGATAATTTGAAAAATGTAAATGATACTTACGGGCATTTTTATGGAGATATGGTGCTTCAGAAAACTGCTAAGATTCTTTCAAGCAATTTGAGGAAAGTGGATGTTGTTACAAGGATAGGGGGGGATGAGTTTGTTATAATATTGCCACACACAGGAAGTGATGGGGCGAAGGTTGTTGTAAACAGGCTCATTGGAAAGATGAAGACGCTTGGTTTTGTGGATGTCGTCGAGAACGATATTAGAATACCGATTTCATGCACCTTCAGTGTTACTTCATTTACACAGGGAGACACTCTGGAAGATATGTATAAGCGAATAGATTCTATGCTTCTTGAAGCAAAGAAAACTCAAAAGGGGGGTGTCAAGTTCATGGAATAGTTGTTTTGGTGCTCCTACCCCATACTTCCCAATTTTCTTCCTCCTAAGATGTGCATGTGAAGGTGAAATATTTCCTGCCCTGCATTTTTGTTGCAGTTAATAATAACTCTGTAGCCATCATTTTCTATTCCCTCCATTCTTGCTATCTGGGGGGCAGATTTTAAAAGTGAAGCAACTACTTTATCAGAAAGATTTTTTATGTCATTTAGCGTCGAAATGTGTGACTTTGTGAGAACAAGTATATGGGTGGGAGCGACAGGGTGAATATCCCTTATTGCAACGAGATCTTCGTTTTCAAAAATTTTCTCTGATGGGATTTGTCCGTTTACTATTTTGCAAAATATGCAATCTTCCATTTCTATTCCTCCTTTTGTTTTATTGACGCATTACTTCTGACGCGCGGGTTGTGACATAGGTTCCGGCAGGCCAGTGCCTGTAATAATGACATTCAAGAACAGGTCCCCCTTCTTCATTATATTCCCCTGTTGGTGTCCCGTAAATTTTTAGAAGGCTTTTAAAATTTACTTTGAATTTCCCATCTCTATCCTCAGGTGAAGGTTTAATGTTGGTGGTGAAAGTGCCAAAACTTTTTTCTGAGACAGTTACTCTGCAGGTGCTTTTTTCGAGTGAATCTTCGCATAAGTGTCTTGGCTGATATACTCGATATTCAAGTAGAAGTGTTATTGTGCCATCTTTGTTAGTTTCGAAATTTTTTACAACTCCAAACCATCCGAGATTTGCCCCTCTGTATTTCAGGGGGTCTTTTCTTATTTCTTCATAACCTAAATCCTCGCTCTTTTCGTAGAAAGATTTTTCAGATTTTAGGGGATGATATCGAATGTCATAGTTGTATTTTCCTCCCCCTGAACATGCAAAAAAAAGAATAAAAAGAGAAGAGCAGTAAAACTTTATGCTTTTCATTTTTCCATCCTGTTTTTTTTCTTTTTTCCACTTTTTCTTCTAAAAGTCAATGATGATGGACTATCAGGTAGAAGCTCAATCTTTTTGGAGATAAGCAAAAATTTATCTTCATTTTTTGTAATCTTTCCTGTTATTCTCACTCTGTTACCGTGCCTTATAAGCACCTCGTTTGCCTTAAAACCTCTGAAGCCGGCTGATTGCAGTTTTAAATGTTCATCTCTATCAAATTCTCCTTTTGATTTTGCAATTACAGGTATTTTTACTCCTTCCACATCTATTTCGAATTCAAGCGAATAAACTTCCACATCCTTGAGCACCCTTTCTATGAAACCCTGGGTTCTACTCGGTGTTAAATATGTCGCTCTGTATTTATAAGCAATGCATGGAGTTGAAGTAAGGGGAGATGAAATGAGTTTTCCATTTGATACTGCTTTTCCTTCAACAGAAGCAGTTCCCGTGCAAATTTCCTCTGCCTTCGAAATCACCGGTGGTCCATACCAGATGCGCTTTAGTAGTTTAGATAGTATCATGTTCCACATGGAGATTCTGTACATGATCTATTAGGACCGCCAGGAGGGCAACAATTTCTAGAGCAACACTCATCATTACTGGAGCAGCTTTCGCCATTTGCTTTTTTATCACCTAGGCAATTTCCCCAATCACCCCACTGGCAACTTGAATTGCATGTTCTGGTATGTGTTCCACAGTTTCCACAATTTTCACTCTCTGTTGTTCCCATGCAACACCCTGGTTCATCACATTGTCCATCACAATCGTCATCGATACCATTGCATGTTTCTGGTGGTGGATTACAGTTTCCCCATGTGCATGAACTGGAGCATGTTTTTGAGCCTGTTGTTCCACAAGTAGTGGTGCAATTTTCCGTTGTTCCCATGCAACACCCTGGTTCATCACATTGTCCATCGCAATCGTCATCGATACCATTGCATGTTTCTGGTGGTGGATTACAATTTCCCCATGTGCATGAACTGGAGCATGTTTTAGAGCCTGTTGTTCCACAAGTAGTGGTGCAATTTTCCGTTGCACCTGGTTGACAAACACCTTCACCTGTGCAACTTCCCCATGAACCCCACTGGCAACTCGAATTGCATGTTCTTGTCTGTGTTCCACAATTTCCACAACTCTGGGTTTGCGTTGCACCTGGTTGACAATCACCTTCACCTGTGCACGCTCCCCATGAACCCCACTGGCAACTCGAATTGCATGTTCTTGTTTGTGTCCCACAATTTCCACAACTCTGGGTTTGCGTATCACCTGGGTGACAAACACCCTGATTTTCGCAATTTCCACTCCAGTTGCATGAAACGCATGTTTCAGTTCCGCAGTTACCGCAATGTCTCGTTTCTCCTGTGAAACATTCATTTCCAGAACGAAGCCTGCATTCTCCCCATTCTCCCCATGAACAGTCAGAATTACAGGTTCTACTCTGGACCCCACAACCCCCATCCCCGCAATATTGTCTATCTGTACTGCCTGGTGGTTCACAGTTCCATGAAGGGCTCCAGCAATTTCCATATGCACAATTTGGTTGCTCACACCTGTGGTTTCCTATACAAGTACCATAAGCGGTGCATTCTTCTTCATTCCCAAAAACGCAACTAAATGTTTCGTCAGCTCTTCCATTACAATCATTATCTGTTCCGTCGCAAACTTCATTTCCGCCTGCTGTTATTGTGCATTCACAGCCATCGTTCATCCAGTTATTCGCATCACCATAACCGAAATCGCAAAGCATATCGCAATTACCTGATGAGCAAACTGGAAATGCATGGTCGTAGGGTCCACAGATGTGTCCACATTCTCCGCAGTTCATTGGGTCGGAATTTATGTCGGCGCAATACGAGGGATTTCCTTCGCATAAAGTGTAGCCACTTGAACATTCAACAGTGCATACCCCCTGACCATTGCAAACCTCATTGCCGGTGCAGGCATGTCCGCATTCTCCGCAATTTTGTGAATCGGTATTCGTGTTTACGCATTTTCCGTTACAGTCTGTAAATCCCTGACCACACTGGCATTTTCCGCTCACACACTGTGCCATGTTATCGCATTTCTTACCGCATCCTCCACAATTGTTTCTGTCTATTTGTGTGTTCACACATTTTCCAGAGCATTCTACGAAGGGAGCACTACACTTGCATTCCCCTCCAATACATACTGCATAAGGGTCTTCACATTTCTTTCCACACACTCCACAGTTATTTCTATCACTTTGAGTATCAACACAAAAATGACCGCATAGCACTGATCCCCCATCGCAAATATTTCCACCATCAACAGGAAGCTCTCCCTTTGTTTTCAGAGCACAGGAACTAAGAATTAGAAGGGATAGAAAAAATTGAAAATAAAATAGATGAATTTTTATTTTTTTGTAATTTGACATGATTACCTTTTCCCTTTCTTTTAAATGTTAATTATAGTAAAAATTGGTAGATATTCAAGTTTAATAATCCATGAAAGAAAAAAGCAACTTAATTCGTTTTTTTGTAACCTTCTATATGCCAATAATGTATGCTATTTTAGTTTTGGATACTTTAATCCTCGGTATTCTTGTCATTTTTATTTCAATTTTTGATAAATGGGGTAGAAGAGTTCACTATTTGGGAAAGTTATGGTCGCGAATGAACATGTTTTTTTCAGGGGTAAGAGTTCGTGTAGATGGTCTGGAAAAATTTGACAGGAAAAAATCCTATATAGTTATGCCAAATCACCAGAGCCTTTACGATGTATGGGCTTTAATTGGATACATTCCTCTTCAACTGCGATGGGTGATGAAAAAGGAACTTCGAAAAGTTCCTTTGTTTGGGTTTGCATGTGCTCGTATGGGGCATATATATGTGGATAGAGGAGATTCTCAAAGAGCAAAAAAGAGCCTTGAAGTTTCACATAATCTTTTAAAAAATAACCTCTCCGTCGTTTTTTTCCCGGAAGGAACCCGCAGTCCTGACGGGAAATTGCTTCCGTTTAAAAAAGGGGGGTTTGTAATTGCGATTGAAACTAAAATTCCGATACTTCCAATTACGATTAATGGAAGCAGGTATATTCTTCCAAAGGGGAGTATGAGATGCATTCCGGGGACGATTCATATAACAATTCATGACCCTGTTTCTGTTGAAGGTTTTACCTATGAAAATAAAGAAAAATTGATGGATATTGTCAAAAATAAAATAGAACAATCCCTTGAATTTTCGCAAATGTAGCGAAAACTCTTTGTCTAACCAAAAAACCTTTTTTATTTTAGGTTTTTACCAGGAACGTCTACCCCCACTCCTGCCGCCGCGACCCCTGTTTCTGTCTTCACGAGGGCGAGCCTCATTTACCTTCAGGGGTTGGCCTCTTACCACCTTCGTGTTAAGAGATGCTATCGCAGCACTTGCTTCCTCTTTCGAGGGCATTTCTACAAAGCCAAATCCTCTTGACCCTCCCGTAAAGCGGTCTTTGATAATGTTTACTGAGGATACCTGCCCATAAGCTCCAAATTCCTTCTTGAGATCTTCTTCAGTAACATCTGGTGCAAGATTTCCAACATAGATATTCATTTTTTAACTCCCGCCAATTGTTGAAAACATAAGGTAGGAAAACTTTGAATCGGTGTTTTCGGCTATATTAACTAATTTGACTATTTTATTAAAATCAATGTCAATACAACCTGAATTTTTCGCTATCTTATAATTTTCTCCTTTTGGCAATTTTAAAATTTAATACTATTTTGATTACTCTTTCAAAATTTTATTTTCAAGTATATTTTGAAAATAAGTAAAAATATCCTTGTGGATTCCTGCTGTAGGAATAGGTTTTTGCTTTAGCAATAGGTTTCTCCTTTCATGGGAATAGGGTTTTTGAATTTTGAATTTTGCATTTAAATTTAAGATGGTTTATATATTGCTTTCGTAATAAAAAATAAAATGCAATAAAAATTTATGAATGGTGATGCTACAATATGTCCTCATTGTTTGAGGTTTAGTGGTAATGTTGCTACCCCATGCAGGAATGTTGAATGTTCAAAAAAAGGATACCATTACATTCCTTCAAGGTATTTATACAGTGAAAATCAAGAAGGTAAATTTATAAATATCGACCCTGAAATAGGGAAACTCATCGACAAATATCTTCTTGTAAAAAGACTTGCGTCTGGTGGGATGGGAGCAATTTATCTTGCTCTTCAAATGCCACTTCAACGAAAAGTTGCTTTGAAAATGCTTGCTGGAATAAACTTCAAAGATGATGACCGAAAAAGATTTGAAAGGGAGGCAAAAACTATTTCTCTTTTGTATCATCCAAATATAGTAAGCCTTTTTGAATTTGGGTACATTCCTGACAGTGGTGCCCCTTTTATGGCTTTAGAATATGTAGAAGGGGATGACCTTGCAACTTTGATAATGCGGAAAAAAGAAAAAGGGGAGGAATGGAGCAGGGAAGCAATCATTCGAATTTTTACACAGGTTTTAAATGGTCTCGGCGTTGCTCATAATCAGGGGCTGGTTCACAGAGATATGAAACCTCAAAATATCATGATAACAAATGTTGAAGGCAATCCGTGGTTTGTGAAGATTTTAGATTTTGGTCTTGTAAGGGCACTTGTGGATATTCCAGGTGTGGAAGTTATAACGAGCCATGGGGAACTTTGGGGAACACCGGAATATATGGCACCAGAACAACTTACTGATACCGGGAAAATTGACCATAGATGTGATTTATATGCGGTGGGAGTAATTTTACTTGAAATGCTTACAGGGCAGGCAGTATTCAGACGAAAAAGCATTAATGAAATCTTTTCATTGAAACTCGACGATAAGTTTGACCCTCTCTCCACTGTAGAACCTCATAAACTTTCTCCGCTTCTTGAATTATTTTTTAGAAAGGTTCTTGACCCCAATCCTGAAAAGAGATTTCGAAATGCTGGAGAAATGAGAGAAGCACTTGTTAGTGCCATTGAGGAAAAGGTAACAGAGAAACTATCAGTGCAATCTGAGAAAAATGCTAATGTTGTGGAAAAGGATAAGGATGAAAATAAAGGTGTGCAGATAAAGGAGATGGAAAAAGAATTTGAAAGGGAAAGAGACCTCACCAAACTTGGGCAGTATATTTTAATTGGTCTTGGGGTAATTGCGTTAATAATAATAATATTCTGGCTCACCGGAATTTTATAGAAGGATAATTGGGGAGGTTTATCGCTTACTTTTTACCATACTTGTAACGAGGAAAATGATGCCACTTAAAAGCATTATGGTTCCCCACCATAAGGAAGGGTTGATTTCTGCAAGTTTTGTTCCACTGGATGGAGCGTAGATATGGTAAATTCCCGTCGAGAAAATGAGTAGTCCATATATAGTGAGTATTAGTCCAATCCAGAACCACAGTGGTAGCATTTTACCAGCTGGTGCGGAAACTTCTTCAATTGTTTCACTTTTTCCCTCTGCTTTTTCCTTTTCGTTCAAATCTTTCTTTTGCATTTTCATACCTTTTATTACCAGAAATAAATATTGAGTGCTATTAAAACTCCAAGTGCTACTATCCCCCAGAGCGCAGGTGATTTAAACCAGGGGATTTTTTCCTCCTCTGAAATTTTTGTCAGTCCTTTTACAAGTCCCACAAGTTCCTCATCTCTTTTTGGTTTGCCAAAAAGGCTTATTATGATGGTAACACCAAAACAAATTATCCATGCCCATGTCGCCTGCCATAGATTCATGCTCATCTGGCTTGGATAAGCAAAAACGCCTGTAGCAAGACATGCAGTTTTTGCTGTGCTCGGGGCTAATGTAAGGTAATATGTCCATTCGCATGGAAGCCATTTAAACCTGAATGTTAAGAAAAGAAGGAAAGATGTCACCATTCCACATACAAGACCCCAGAATGCTCCATTTGAAGTTGTCCTTTTCCAGAACATCCCGAGGAGCATTGTTGCAAAGAGGGGAGCGTTTATCCACGAAAAAATTGCCTGAATGTAGTCCATAATAGTCGGGAATTGTTTTGCCCAGTAAGCGGTTCCGACGCTAATTAAAATCCCTATTACAGTTACAACTCTTCCCATCCATACGAGATGGGCATCGGAAGCATTTTTATTTATGACTGCCCGGTAAATATCGTATGTCCATACGGTATTAAAGGCTGATATATTTCCAGCCTGACCTGCCATGAAACCTGCAAGCAATGCTGTAACTCCAAGACCTAAAAGCCCGTGCGGGTAATACCTTGCAATGAGTAGAGGTAGTGCTGTGTCATAATTAATTTCTCCCTGAGCTGTTTTTGTAAATTCTATTTCGTGCGTTGCAGATAGTTTCCACGCAACAAGCCCTGATATAACAACTATAAAAGGAAGGCACATTTTAAAAAATGACGCGATGATTGGGGTGAGACGGGCAGTTGTAAGATTTTTGGCAGAGAAAGCACGCTGAACTACAAGAAAGTCCGTAGTCCAGTAACCGAAGGAGAGAACAAAACCAAGTCCCATCGCAATACCAAGCCATGTCACTCCCATGGGATTCGTCGATGGGTCAAGGGAATTACTCCAGAGCGAACCCATACCTTCACCAAGTCCTCTCAGGACATTATCTATCCCTCTCATTTCTATTAAACCCATAATGGAAACGAGGAATAGACCAAACCATATCAGGAAAAATTGAACCACCTCTGTAAAAATTGCAGAGATAAGTCCACCAAGTGTTACATAGCAGGCAACTGTAAGTGCGGATATCCACATGCAGGCATCCCAGTTCCAGCCTGCGATTGTTCGAAAGACAAGTGCCATCAGGTAAAGGTTTATTCCGCTCATCAAAACTGTCATTATTGAGAAACTGAAGGCATTAAGGAGTCTCGTTTTTTCGTCGAATCTGAGTTTTAAATAACCAGGGACAGAATGGACTTTACTCGAATAGTAAAATGGCATCATGTAAATTGCGAGAAAAATCATCGCAGGAATTGCCCCTATCCAGTAGAAGTGGGCGACATACATACCATATTTTGCAGCACCCCCTGTCCATCCTAATATTTCAAGGGCACCCAAATTTGCCGAAAGAAAAGCAAGTCCAGCAACCCATGCAGAGTTTCGCCTCCCTGCAAGGAAAAAGTCCTTTCCACTTCGGGTGAATTTTTTTACATAAACCCCTATTGCTATTATGAAAACAAAGTAAAGAACGATTATTACCCAGTCAATTAACCCTAAATTTATTATTTTCATTTCCGTATCCCCTAAATTTTTGCTTCCAGAACCCCCATAAGCATAAAAACTGGATCTGTGGCTTTTATATTTATTTCATTAACAAAAGATGAAAGCGCTCTGCCCGGGATAAGTGTTGAAAATGTTGTTAAAAGTGCCACATTTTCGTCAAGGGTGATGTTTAGAAGCAAATCACCTTCGAAACCAGCCCATGTATACCCAAGGCTATTTTCAGGATTTAAAGTGGTAAAAGTCGAAACGACAATACCTGGTTCGAAGAAATCAAAGAACCTTTTTTGCACAGATGCTTCAATTAAAGCAAGACCGGAGCGGATGTAATAAAATGCTCCACGATGCGCAGACATAACTTCATCGTAATTGTCATAAACATCTCTTGCCTCATTTTCTGTCATGAGTCTCGTCATACTTGAATTTTTTCCGGAGTAGAGGAATGCTCCGTTCATTTCATTTCCTTCATAGTCATCATCAGGACTTAAAATTAAAACACCAAGATTCAGCAGAAATCCCTTTTTGTTAAATTTGAAATGTGTTTCCAGTGCTCCCCCAAGGTTTGTAACTCTTTTCCCTTCAACTGAGCCATTTTCCTGAACTCCTGCCTGAAGAGCAGCGGATAAACTTATGCCAAAGTTTTCATGATTATAGTCAAGATGAAGGCATGGCATGAAAACTGTATTCGGTTTTCCAACAATACTTGTATCAATTAAACCAAATACTCCACCACTGATTTTAACCAATTTTCTGAATCCTGAATCGAATCCAAGTGAGAGCATAAAAGTATCGTGTTTGAAATTATTTCTGCTAAATTCTAATCCTTCGTAGGTTGTATCGGGAAATTCACCAAAAGAAAGTGTCCATGTTGATGGACCGGTCTGAATGAAAAGGGAGCCTGCTCCTATCCAGTGATTGAAAAAAAGACCGGTTGGGTCAATAAATCTCTGATAACCAACTTTTGCGCCTGCTTTTTTACCCGGCAGATAAATTTTAGACCATATTTCTCTATGTTTTAGAAGAAAAACATCACTTGCAACCGGGTTTTGCTCATCAGGGTTGTTTTTGCTCCAGAGGTTTATACCTAATTCAGCTTCGTAAAAAATTTCTACAGATTTTCCTGCACTCAGCAGAAACTTAGGATTAAAAATTGTTCCTGCAAAGCCTACTGTTTGACCTGGTGTTGAATAATATGGCTCGCTCCTGTCAAAGTCTCTGTCATTTTTGAAATATCCTATATTCTGTATTGTTGTATGGAAATCGAAAGTTAAGTTCTTATTATTTGGTGATTGCGAGCTTTTAGTTTCTGATTCTTCCTTCTCTTTTTGCTCTTGAGTTTGCGCTTCAATGCTCTTTAAAAATTTGGAATTTGTTAAAATGAAAATGATAAAAAAGATTTTTAAAAACCAGTTTCTTATTTTACCCTTTTTCATACCTTTCATTTTTTCCCTTCTTTCTCTGAAATTTACTTTGCTCTTTCTACAATTCTTCCAGTCGAATTTTCGACAAAATAATCCCAATCACTGTTTTCATTCCCTTCAATTGGTGGAAGAAACTTAATCCAGTGGGTTATTTGCGGTTCGTCATTCTGCGGGATGAAATAAAGTGTCTGGGAACTTTCATCGAATGTTATAGTTCCATCACTCAACCATACAAAAAACCCATCAGGATACTGGATTCGGGGGACGAAAATTTCCGTTGGAGCAGAAGTTTCTTTACTTTCGAATTCGAGATAAAATTCTTTTTCAGGAGTGGGAATTCCCTTATGAGGGTCAAAGTAGTGATATTTTGAATAAAAGTGCATACGAATGAGTTTTCCACTCAAAAATTTTGGATAAGGGCGACTATAGGCTTCTTCCCCTCTTGGAAGTCTGTCAGGTCCAAGGATGGAAAAATCTTCTTTATTCCACTGGTCTCCAAATCTTGGGTCATTTTCTGGAGAAAAACACCACAAAATCGAACTTATACCCATTGATTCAAAGGTTTCGTAGTAGTTGTCTAAAATAGTCGCACTTACTTCATAATCTTCTTCCATACTTTTTTCGATTCCTCCAAAGTTGAAGTAAGTTCCGAATTCTCCAAATACAACCGGGATATTACCAAGAGAATATGCTGATTTGTCAAAGACTGACTTGATATTTTGTGTGTAATCGCGAAAACGGACTTCACTGACGGTAAAATTTCGAGGTGGCATGTTGAATCCTATAAATGGATAAATATCAGCATACCAGTGAGGTGCATAAACAACCTGATTTATTCCGCGAGGTTTTGTCATGTTGATTTCCATTGTCCCCTGCAATAAATTGCCCAGAACTAATGAAGCATTCAAAGAAGGCTCAAACCATATTATTGCATCGGGGTCTAATTCCTGTATTGCTCTACCGGCTCTTTCATAAAAGGGCTGGAGGAATTTTGCATCGAAACCGTAATTTAAATCCATTATTCCTCCAAGGTTGACTCCTTCAAAGCCCCATTTTCGAACGGTTTCTTCACTACTATCGGAGGGAATAAGATTAAGAGAGGTAACAAGTTCAAAAACCTGGTCACCCATATCTTTTCCTAAAAAATCTTCGAATAGTTTTTTTACCCCATCCGCCATACCTGTCTGGAAATAGAGAGCAGCTGCTGTATAAGTCAGGAAAATTCCAATTGGTTCGTTCATTATGTCATAACCTATCACATTTGGATAATCCTTTACTCTTTTTACAACTTCTAACCAGGCATTAATATAGGCTTCCTGAAGGTAGTCCTTTATTGAAACTCCGTCTATTTCCCTTTCAGGGTAAATCACATCTCCAGCGAAAAACGATATAAACGAGCGCTGGACATCGAGGCTTAAAAGTGCATTTATTCCCCATGAAGTCCATGGGAGAAAGTCTGTTGTTTCATTAAAATCAAATTCTGGTGGGAGCCTCTCTATGAAATCATCCAACCACGGCATCTCTGTGGAACTTGAAACCGATGTTCCACTTAAATTTCCTAAAAGGTTTATTAAAGTTTGTATTGTCTGGCTGTTAATTGAACCGAGAATACGAGGAGTTCCCCAGTATTTAGAATCCATTTTTCTTTCAGGTAAGATTGCCTGAACTGCCCATTTCGGAGCCCCATCTCCACGAATCATATCCTGATAGTTTCCATTTTCGTCTGGCACAAGAGATAAAACCATAGATTCCAGTGAGCCAGGTGGAGGTTCAACACGATTACCATTAGAATCAGTGTAGTATGGTCTGTCGCAGTATTTAACGAATAAATGTCTGCTCCAGGCATCCTGATGCATGTCGAGAAGGACATAGATGTTATAATTTCCTGCTATTTCGACAATCCTGCGGATATATTCAAGGTAATCTTCATCATACTGCCCCCTTTCGTAAGGTTCTATTCCTTCCCAGTTGATTAAAAGCCTTATTGAATTAAACCCAAGGTCCGAGATTGTCTGGAAATATTTTTGAGCATCTGTAAGAGGAAATGGTTTTCCGACATAGGAAACCGGGTTTTCAGTTGACGGAACCTTTGTGCTTCCACTTACATTCACACCTCGCAGATAAACATATCTTCCCCAGCCATCGCGAAGATATGTTAAATCTGTTTTTACAGGGGTGAAATACTTTTTCTCTACTCCTCCAAAATCAGTCTGCCATCCGCAGGATACTGTAAGAAAAACGAGAGTTGGAAATATATAATTTATTTTTTTTAAAAAAGTGATAAGCATAATTCCCTCCTCAAATCAGTTGCAATCTACTAAAAAATTTTCAAGCAAATAGCACTCACGCACAATTACATCTTCTATTTTTTTATCCTCTTCGTTTTGGACGAAAAATGTAGCCACAATTGAATTATTACCTTTTATTTTTTGTGTGGTGTAAAAACCGTAAACCCCATTTGTTTCAGGAGTGATGTCGGAAATAGCCCATGAGTTTGGTGCAGTCCGAACACCCATCATAAGTTTCCCACTCGAAGCATTCATATACGCTATTCTGACTATGCCTGAAGAATCTACAGAAATGGAAGAGTTTTCGCCGACCCGCTCAGGACCACGAGGAGAAGAATTTCCCGAATCCACTATTTCTGCACTTCCTTCAAATACATTTTTATACATAAGTATCTCTCTATCAACATCCATATAAGCAACATGAACTTCACTGGAAGATAAAACTGCAATTGATGGAGACCATCCTCTGTTACCTGCAGAAGCAGGGTCACTATCATCACCGTCGAGAATCATTGGTTCGCTCCATCCCGCTTCATCTCTTCTATGAAGAACAAGGTCTCCGCTGGTTGAATCATAATATGCAAGAAAAATAATTCCTTCAGTTGAAGAAATTCCAAGTGAATTTTGAATTCCTATTCCCTGCGGGACATCACTTATCCAGTCCACAACCTGAACGCATGCCCCTGAAATGCAAACTCCAGAAGGACAGCCTTCTCCTGAGTTGCAATTTTCTGGATTTGAAGGAGTTGCACAAAGCCCATTATCCAATCTGCAAACTCTGGATGACCCGCAAACTTCTTTCCAGCACGGAGTTATTTCTGAACGAACAGTTTCCACTGCCCAGTTACCCCCTGCAGGGTTTGGAGAATGAGCATAGCGAACTTCGGAAATTATTTGACCTCGAGCAGAGGGGTTTTCATAAGTCACTCTATATGCAACACCTGCTCCCCCATCCTGAGTTGTTATTGCGGAAGTGTAAATTCCAGCATCCCCCGTATCATCAATTATACCACCTACCGAATATTCCCCCTCTGAATTCCTTGTGGCATATTTTAACCTGCTTGCGGTTTTGTCGTAGTAAAAAATTACAATTGTGCCATCAGGTAGAGGTGTGGAGGATGTCCATAAGCCAACATCTTCACCTGGTGCTTCAATTCCTCCTCTCCAGCCATCTGGTGCACCGACAATTTTCCCTTTCTCTGGAATGCCATCCACTGTTATCCAGTCAACCTGTTTCGCCCCAAAATTCCAGACACCTGAAACAAGGTCACCGTAAGTATGCTGGGAATCAATTCCTTCGTTATAACCATTAACGATTATCTCATTATCATTTAAAGGATTTATAGCGATTGAAAGATAAGTTCCTATTCTTCCCTTTTCAAGCGAGGGATTTTTTTCACAGCAGGAACGGGTGAAAGAGCAGGTTGTCTGGTCGAATTCAATATTTCCATTACATGTCCATCCAGTATCACACATAAATTCTGCTGGAGGAGGGGAAATGCAGCGCCCGGTCGCTATGCAGCATGCTTCTCCAGGATAGCAGTCTTCGCTACTTCTGCAACCCTGATGGAAATAGGTTCCGTTAAAAGTGCAACTGGTGAAAATAAGTATTAGAAAACAGACAATAATATTTTTAATTTTTTTCCTGTGATTAAATTGAGAAACAAGAAACGAAAGAAGAATCAGCATTAAAATTGTTCCCCCAAATTTTTCGTTTTTATCAGGCATAGGGCAGTAGGAGCAACCCTGAGGATTTTCAGGAGGCTGAGGAACTCTCCCCCTTATTTCAAAAGTTTGAGAAGCAGAATTTTGAGCAAGGTCGGTTGCTTTTACTTCAATTGCTAAAGCATTGGGTGGGATTTTAATACCTGAAGTTTCGCATTTTTTCCAATCATGCTCTTCGGGAAGAAATCTGCATTCTAATTTTATTTTTTCCTCTGGTGTAACAGCATCTAAAACATCAATTTTTATTGTTGAATCGTCTTTCCGGTTAATTTTTATAAAAGGTGGATTATTATCAACTTCAAGATTCAAAATCGCAGGAGTATTATCTTCTGTTTCTTTTATTCCCTTTCTGCGAGCGGAAATTTCGAGAGTATGCATTCCATCGAGTAAGAAAATGGGGTCTGAAATCTTAATTGCGCTACTATTAGTCCAGTTTGACCACATCATTTTGTCAAGTCTGTAGCGGAACTCAACCCCATCTAATATTTCTTTCCCCTGTTTATCTATTCCCTGAATAGAAATTTCAAATTCTGGTATCATTTTTTTTCTGGAACTACCCGGAGAGGGAACAGTTCTCTTTGATATTATTCTTGCTTTTGTTTCAAGTGGTTCTGTTTCTGTTCTGTCAGGTGGAGGGGGTGAGGGAGAGCCTGCTCTCATATTCATGAAAAGAGCAAGAAAATCTTCTTCATCTTTTGAAACTCTGGTTATCCCTCCAAAGGGGAATGATACATCAATTCCATTGATTGGTAAATTTATCTGGAAAGATGGAAATTCACCCGAACCTAAAAACATTGGAAGCATTGTGTTAAAAAGGGAAGCAAGTAATCCTGCCAGTTCTTCTGGAGGAGCGGACAAAATTTGTGAATTTTGCACCCTCACATTTGTTGCTGAAATATAAACAATTTGTGGTTCTACATTGTTTTCATTGGCAGAAAGGTTTAAGGCAATTTCAAGGTCAAGGTCAGCAGCAAAAATTCTAAAATAAGTGTTGTGGAGCCATTCATAAAAATCAGCCCTGAGAGAATTCATTTGAATTGTTATTAGAGGCCAGTCTTTTATTATTACAGCAGGTGTTTCGGATGGAAAAATCTTTATGCTCACAGGTGCTTCATCCCATGCCAGATTCTGTAAAGGCGGTATAACTGCACCAAGAGTTGTTGTAGTTAGCATTGGAATCTGCTTTGTGCCAAATTTTTGACAGAGGAGACCTGAAGATATGAATCCGTAAATCATCCTTGTAAGTGCTGTTTTGCTGATGCCGAAAGAGAACATTACAGGAATATTTCCTTCTTTTATGCACTCTCCTGCGATATAAACACATTTCCCGTCAATACAGCGGAAACCACTTCCTGCAAGTGAACAATCGTTATGTCCTCTGCAATCTCTTAGGTTTCCTTCATCATCAAGTTCATAGTGTGCAGCAACACAGATACCTCCAAGACACAAATAATCGGAAGGACACTCGGAACCTGATGCTGAACATTCGACACATGGTGAAAAATTATCCATTCGAAGTGCACTTGCTTCTGGAACTGGTCCAAGGGGTGGAGGGGAACCCATTAGCGAAGCACACTGTGTTTCTCGTGAAGGTTCAGAACCTGTCATAAACCCAAGATTTAACCCTGTATCAACATCAACATAACCTCCTCCCCTGAATAGCATATCCACTGGAACAACTTCTTCAGGTAAGGTTTGATTTGAAATTGAAGAAATGTCTATTCTTCCTTCAAAACCTAAGGGAGAAGGAACGCATCTACCATCGGAATAAAAGCAAAACCCGTTTTCACTTCCTTCTTCAATTTCGCACGAGGTTCCTTCAGGGCAACCGTAGTCCGGGCACTGCATGCAAAGTAAGGGTTTTGTTGAATTTGCAACAATTTCTCCAATTCTTCCTGCAACTTCCCCTAAAATAATGTCTTTTATGAAACCGATGTTAAGGAGATTACAAACCCCCCATCCGCACAGATTAAGATTTGTGATGCTTACATCACCACTCTGAAGGTCATCTTCTATTGAAGCGCGCTCAATATCAATTTTCGTATAAGAAGACGGGTCTATTGAAAAAACCATTGATACTGAAAAAGTGTTGGAAAGGGGAGGTTCCCCTTCTGTATTTAAGGACATGTCACACCTGCAATCTTCCCAGCATATACATGCAATCCCCTGGTCGATTGTGAAAGGAATGCTATCAGCCCTTATTTGTGCTGTTACTCTTATTTTCAAAATATTGGGTGGGTTGGGTAATATATCTATGCCGATGATTTTTGTAATAACTGTGCAATTCCCGTCGGGGCAGAAATATACATTTCCTACGAGCGGTATATTTTGTGTGGAAGGTGGCATATTGAAGCTTATTTCATCCGCTTCGTTCAAACCAAAGAGTTTATCGTAGTTTTGCCTGATAAATTCAATTCCATTAGATGTAACCCTTGCCTGTGCCCCTTTTTCGACCCTCTTTTCTAATGGAAAGCCACCGGGGATAGGTTCTCCACACCCTCCTGCATTTCCCTGTAAACTGCACCCTGTTACAGAGAGTATCAAAAAAGAAATAAAAACCATGATATCTGCATTTCTTGCTTTCATGTTTTAATCCTCTTAACACAACTATTTATTAATTTATCGAAATCTTTAAGTGAATTACAATGAGTAAATTACAATTCAATTTTTAAAATATATCCGGGGAGTGTCTAAATGACTGAGAATGTACTTTTGTAATTTGAAAATGGAATTATGTAGCTATACCTTTTAAATCTCTTATTTTTGGAACACCAATATATCTTCGACTCCGATTTTACCTTTGTCTGCTTTTGATAAACCGTGCTCAATAACATCAACTACTTTAAATCCAGCTGATTTTCCCAGTGTTGCCAATATAGGTGAGGTTTCAATTACCTCTTCTTTTCCATTTATCATCCAGGCGTGGAACTTGCTAATCACCATAAGATAATATTTATGCTTTTTTAATACTCTATAGCATTCTTCAAATGAAAGTTTCATCATTTTAAGATAGTTTTCAACTACCGTTGCCTTGTAAATTCTTCGGGATTTTTGGAGTAATTTTATGAGATTCATACAGGGAAGGGGTAGTTCTATTGAAAAATATTTGTCGTTAACAAACAACGGTAAAGTCTCATGATTGGTTTCATCTCTATGTTTAGCTTCATAGAAGTCTTTTGTGGATTCCCATGTTAGATCCTCATCCAAACCAAGAATTAAAATCGATATTTTATTATTTCCAATGTAATCCAAAGCATCAAAATAGGGTGGAGATGTAAGTATGCCATCAATAGAATCGTTCATCAGCATTGACATGTTTGTAGAATCTCCTTTAACTATTTTCACCTTTCCTCCGTTTAAATTTACGCCAAGCGTTTCAGCCAGTTTCTGTGTTGAATATAAAACTAAATATCTATCCTCGATATATGATTTTAAAGAACCGACTATGTCCCATGCCCTGTTTTTTTCAGAAAATTCAACAATCTGTTGACTTAAAAGAATTAAAAGAAACTTCTTTATTTCGTTGTCTTCAATGCTTTCGATATATTTTTTCAATAATAATATTTTCCCTAAATGAGGCTCAATCTTTTTATATGCACTATTATTAAGGGTAGATTTTCTTATTTTCTCCATTAGTTCTGTCAATTCATTTTTTATATCTTGCCTAAAAAGAGTGCCATCAATGCATTCAAAAAACTTAATTATAGCCTTTCGAAGGTTTCCAATATTTATTGCGAGGTTACATTTTACTTCTGCAATCATCTTACCTATATTCAGTACTTCTATACCAATAGCATTTATGCCCATTGTTGGGGCATCTGCAATAAACGCACCAGAACCAACAAAAGGGTCAAGGATTGTATCGCCTTCTTTAACCTTAAGCAGATTAATTAAGGCTCTTGATATTCTTGGATCTCCTTTTCCTTTATACTTATGAATATAATGAAGAAAAGGTTTACGTAAATCAGTAGAAGCCCAATCAACGAAATCACCTATATGGTCTTTGCCAAGTCCAAAGTGAGGGGAACGATAATGTCCAATCATTAAATGTTCCATTAAATCCTTTATACCTTTTTCAATTCCTGCTTCTTTTTCTTTAAAATATTTTTCCCAATTTTCGCTATTTTTAGGACGAAAAACTGCTGCAGGAAGTTTTTTTACCTCTGTGGCATACTCAAAAAGTGTTTGAAATGGCAAGAATCTAACTGTAACTAACTTAGTCTTTTTTTCTGATAAATCTTTTAAAAAAATTTGAGTATAAGGATTTATATCAATTTTTATATTTTTTAGTTTTTCATTTTTAGTTGATATGCCAATTCTTTTCAATAGGTTTAATACTTCGCTATTGTTTTCTGCATTAAATATTGTGTATATTTCTCTAAAGAAAGTTGCTCTTTTTACTATGCTATCTATATTAGAAGGCGGAAGGTCTGCTAAAAATCCTTGTCCTTCTCCCATGTAAACTAATCTGCTAATTAAGTGAATAACTTCATCGTCAAGTAAGTTAAATGGTCTCTCCTTGAAAAGTGAAGCGATGGTTTTGATGAATCTTGTGTTTGTATTTAGTAGGGAATCTATTTCCCTTTGTGCAAAATAAATTTCATCAGGGTCCCTCAAATCAAATTTAACTTTTGCTAATATAATCATTCTTACTCACCCAATTTAAATAATTCGCATGGTTTTATTTTAAATTGTAGTTTTGTAGGGTCGGGAGTGCCTCCTTTTCTTTGCATAGTAATTCTTCCGATATATAAACTTCCTTTCGGCGAGATTTCTACATCGCCAGAGCCAAAGAAATTCATAGCAGTATTAATATCTTTTAAAATCCATGTTGTTGTGTTATCATTCTTATTGTATTTTGTTACCAACATCCAATTAGCAGATAATCCACCTCTTCCTTTTAAGATATCTGAAACAATGAGTATTTTATTTTCTTTAAAGAATTTTATAATCTTTTTCCTAAATTCTTTTGGAAGTTCGTAAAGGAACATCCTTCTTTTGTCTCTTAAAGTTTTCCATTTAATTATTTCACGATAAGAAGAAGGTTTAATCTCTCCAGTGAAAAGTTTTAATCCAAATGCTACCTTCTCATCAAATTTCCATATTTCTTTGTATGTATCAACCCATCTTTTATCCACCTGATTATAGTCTGCGTCGGAATTGGCTTTCTTTAAAGATAAATTTTCAACCTTTATAATTTTACCAATTGTAATCACAATTCTTATTTGAGCGTCTGCTTTTTTAAACTTCATCAACTCTTCAAAAGTTTCCCTAAGACCTAATTTTTCAATATCTTCTTTTTTCATTCTTGTCGGTATCTGTATTGCTTCAACAGAGTTTATCTTTTTAAGGTTATACCCCATAATTTTAAGCCATGTTTGAGCTTCATTATCAGTTTTCCAATTATTAAATTTGTTACAGATAGCCTTCTCATTTGCAAATCCACCTTTTGCGGTTTTAGATCCAATTTCAAATGTTGTCATTTTTAATACTTTCTGAATTTATTTTCTGTTTTCTATAATTTCAATATAGATGTTTCTACCTATTCTGTCAAAGGTCATATTTTCTTGCCATTCTTCACTTTTTTAATGGATTCCTGTTTCTGTGTGAACAACCGTTGCATATTTACACAAAACCCCTATACAATAGCCCTTTCATTATTTATTCCCGTTTCCGTTTCCACAGGGACGGGAATGTCAGAGGAAGGTCATTTTGATTTTTACTTCCGCGAGGATAAGAGCTCATTCCAGCGGAAGCAGGAATCCATAAATTAAAATTTTCATTCTTGGTGGTGGGCAAAATTGCACATTATTGTTTCGTGTAAGTGTTCAGCATGGGAATTAAGAGTTCATTACTGAATTTAGAATTGGAAAACCTGGATTTTTGAGTAGAAGGGAGGGTTAATTAAAAAAGTCCTTTTAATAGGCGTATCTGATACTCTCAGTAACTATTTTTGCAATTTCTCCTCCCCAGTTTTCATTTATAACAAATGGTATTGTTCTGGATTTATAGGGTGCTTTTATATTTATGGTGCCAGATAAGGTTCCACAATCACCTTTACCTCCACAGGAAACCTGAACTTTGTATGTTCCATCTTTTACATCTTTCATATAGAAAATTTCGCTCCTGTTTTCCTTTCCGGATGGTATGAGATTTCCGTTTTCCCTTCCTGAGCCAAGGAAATTTCCTTTGCTATCCAGAACCCAGAGGTCAAGGTCAACATTTTTCTCCCATTTTAACTCAATTACAAGTTTTGAAGATTCAAGGGTCCCCCTTGTTTGCTTTTCAAACAGCAGAGGAGTTTTTTCTTCCCTTGCTATTGATAAAATTAGCTCAGAATCAAGCCCGGAAATCGAAAGACCTGGTTTTAAATTCACTTTACCATTTTTACCTTCAATTATAAGATTTCGTGCAACTTCGATTGCATCATCCCATCTACCAGCCCGTGCTGCAGATATTGCCCTTGCCACAGCAGTCTTTTTGTCGGACGGCCTGACAAGATTCATGGAAACTCTGAAAGGATAAGCATCTTCCCACATTTCATTTATTTCGAAGTATCCCGCAAGATTTTTCATCACCGAGGTTTCCTCGGGTGCTACATCGAGAACCCCAGAGTAAATTCTCAGTGAGGATTCAAGGTTTCCTTTTAACCTTAAAAGTTCTGCAAAAGTTTTTATTGCCAGTGGATTTGAGGAATCGATTTCGTACCATTTTTTGGATTCTTCGAAGGCACTCTTGAAATCACCAATTTTCTTGAGAAAATTTATATAGTTTATTCTGTTTCTTCTATTAAGCGGGTCTGTTTCTATAGCCTGCTTGAGTTCCTGAATCTTTTGCATTTTCACTTTTTCATCCATATTTACTGGAAGGGGAATTATTGTTGTCGTCTGTTGTGAATGATAGGGAACTTCTGGTGATGGCAATGATAAGGCATCGCCATAATTTTCATATTTGTACTTGCTAATTTCTTCAGCACCTTTTCTTTCACTTCTTTGAGGCGTTGCTTTTTGTGAGGATGCTACCGGAGCTTGTTCGGAAAACAAAGCAGAGTCTCCCGTATCAGAGTCTTTTATTGCTGACATGGAATATTGAAGGATTCCCTCTTTTACCGTTTCGCCTTTATACTGATTTGTTACTTCCTGCTCCTGGTACTCTATGGATTCATTCCCTGCCCATTCAATTCTATCCTTTTTCCTCTGAACACCAAATTCTTCATACATTTGTTCATTTTCGAGGACTATAAAAGAAGTAAACCTGCTTGGAATGGAATATTGCTTTGATATGGCGATGATTTCTTTCCGTGATTTTTCTCCTTCGCTTTTAGTTAGTTCCTCAATCTTTCGTGATGCCCAGACAATAGGAACAAAACTGTTTCCTCTTTTCCCTTCTTCAACATTAAATGACCATGAGCGACTGAATTCTTTTCCATTAATATTGCCACTTAATTTTGCAGAGAGGGTTCCACTACCATTATATTTACCACAAATTGTAATTTCTTCTCCATTTGTTAAATTTCTAATCCTGTTTGGAAAAACATCAGAAACCGAAACCCCTTCGAATGAAACTTCTGCATTTTCGATAGCAGGTGCTCGCAAAGATGTTATAACTCTGATGGCTGATTCAACGGGGTCTTCACCTGAGGATACAGTAAATGATTTACCACCTGTTCTGAGAGCTAATTCCGAAAGCATCAAAGTATCAACACTTGAACCTGTTGCGATAGTTGTAAGTGTAGAACCTGTTTCCTTGAAAAGTTCATGTGCAAATTTTGCAATCTGTGACGGTCTATTTTCTCCAAGAGTTGCAGAACCATCTCCTATTAATACAACTCTAACCCCTTTCTTCCCTTCGGTTTGTTTCGCACTTTCAAGCAGTGCCCTTTCTATGTTTGTCGCTCCTCCTAAAGATTTTGAATCGAGAAAGGAACTTATTTTTTCAATGGTGGTTTTTGAAGGGACTTCCCAGTCATTACTCATTGGCACCGGCTTCCAGTCAAAAGATATAACCTTTATTCTGTCATGCCTTGAAAGATTTGCCACTATAGATTGCAAAAGCCTTTTTTGAGTTTCCATCTGAACCGGTGTTATGCTCTGTGAAGTATCAATAAGAAAAATCCAGTTCATTCCTTCGGGCATATTTTCAGCAGGAATCTTAACTTTGGGTCTTAGTGTAAGCATGAAAAAGTTATCTTCTTCACCTTCGGCAGAAAAACTTATACTTCGTGATTGTATATCCTGTGAAAGTTTATTTTTATCTTTTTTTGTTTTTATTTCATTTTTCTTTCCTTTCCATGTTACCAGTGTTGCTTCAGGTGATTGTCCTTCGTTATTTATGTCTATTACAAAATCCACGACAGGGCTGAAATCCTTTGCTTCAAATGAAACGGTAGCTTTGCCATTTTCCACTTTTATTTGAGCAGGGTAAAGGGGAGTGTTAACAACAGGAGCACCGGATGAACTTGAAATTTCTGTCTCGATTTTAACTTCTGGAATTACGGAGGCTGGACCCGCAGAATTTGCAAATGGCAGTGTGTAACGATACCTTCCTTTTTCTCCTTCAAGAACCTGAATGTAGGTGAGTGCAACTGCCTTTTTTTCTTTTGGTTTTATCGGGAAAATCCTCGTTTTGAATGTTGTTCCGCTTTCCCATTCGGTGAGAGCAGGGTCTCTCATTCTCCATAAATATTCATCTATTATGGACTGAAGGATTCTTCTTCCCCTCTGTCTTTCAACTATTTCCCCTGTCATCATTCTTCCATTTATCTCCATATCAAAGCGATTCATTATTGCTCCTGGTGGAAGAGGGAATTTGTAAGTTCCCTCTACAATTGAGTTAGTTGGATTTCTAAAAGTCTGTTCGACTCTTGTAAGAGCAATCTGGTCATGAATATGCACGCTAACTTTTTGACTCAGCATTTCAAATGGAAGTGGAGTGTTGCTTCCAGGTAAGTTGGCAGTAAGATTTCCTAATCCTCTAAGTGAGCGGTTTCTTACATCGGATTCCTTTGATAAGCGCCTTGCTATTTCATTTCTTAGTGCTCCACCCCAGGATGCAAGACTGACCGCATCTCCAATAGGTTCGAGGGAAATTTCCTTACCTGCCTCGGCAGTAATCTCCTGCCCTGCCAGTATTTCAATTTCTCCTCTTTCACCGATGAGCCTTGCTTTACCACTAACTACAGAAACATTTAAGTTTTCTTTTTCAACTTTAACATCTGCTACAGTTCCCTCTATTCTCACCTTGCCATGTTCTGGTGTTTGAATTTCTATTTGAGGTTCAGATACCGCTTGAGATGTGTCTATCCAGATTTCTCCAGTTTTTAGAGTGATATTTGATTGAGAGTCAATTTCAAGGACTGTATTGGAATTTAAAGTTAGCAGGCTTCCATTTTTAAATCGAATTAATGCATTAGCATTTTTAGTCTCTACTTTTCCCCCTGAAATTACCTTTGTGCCTTCGTTTACTTTTTCAATTTTATTCTTTGTTGAAACTTTTATTTCGTTCTGGCTATCAGAAGGGGAAACAAAAGAAATAATTTCTCCTATTTCTTCTTCGAATATTTTTTTCTTTTCTGTGACTGACTCCTTTTTACCTTTATTGCAGGAAAAAATAATAAGACATAAAATTAATAATAATGCTCTATTCATGCTTTTCCTCTTTTTGTTGATAAAAAATTGTTAGAATTATTGCTATCATAATTATTGAAACGAATTAATATCTTATTGGTTTTAATTAGTAAAAAAAATTTTAAGTTTCTTAAAATCATCTTTATTACATTAGACTTCCACCTTGTTCAAAATGTTCGCGGATAAGTTTAACCAAAACAAGACAAAAATGTTAATTCTGCTCCTGCCTTCGCAGGGGTAACCTAAAGCAGAAATCCATAATGGTTTGTTTGACATTTTCACAATAAAATATAGATTTTTCATGTTATAAATGCTTTAATAATATGTATGAGTATTTTAAGAGGAATAAATAAGTTTTTGTTTTTAATTGGTTCAGGAGTTATTCAGCTTTTTTTACTGGTATATGGGTGTGAAGAAAAGGAATCTAAAATCGATGCTCTGGATGTTGGAATTGATTTCAGAGATGTTGAAGTAGAAACTACTGAAGAAAATCCTTATGAAATTTTGATAGATTTAACAGAGGAAGATGACACAAAATCAGACGCTACTGATGTTACTGACGATGGAACTGAAATACCATGGCCTGAAGGTTCAACTATTACAACCTCTGAGGTTTACAGGCGTATGAGCGAGGGAGATTCAGAAATGCTCCTTTTAAATGTATCTGACGAGGAATTTTACTATCTCGGTCATATACCCGGGTCCCTTGTAATTCCGTGGGACATTTTACCTGACCATCTTGACCTTGTTAATCCGTCCCTTCATATTGTGATTTATTGCCGTCGAGGTGTAAGAAGTGAATCTGCTTATACAACTCTTAAAAACGCATCCTACCCATATTTATGGATAATGGAAGGTGGGCTTGAAGCCTGGATTGCAGCAGGTTATCCAACTGTAAGTTGTGATGACCCCTCTGTAACCTGTCCTTTCATTTAAACAGTCTATTTTTATGACTTAATTTTGCTTGATAAATTTTAATCATAAATGTATAAGTTTGTAGATTTTCTGAATCTAAAAAAATTAATAATGGCTGAAGAAAAAGATACAAAATCAGTGGAAGAAGAGTTCTGGAGAGGCGGAGAGAGAAAGCAGGAGGATGCCATAGACCCTGAACTACTATCACTTCCACCACCACCAACACCCAAAAGCAGACATCCGCTTATTAGAGTGGTTGTAATTTTAATAGGGCTTCTTCTGATTTTCTGGTTGAGAGTGGATCTTGCCTATTTCTTTTCATCGAGAACACCCCAGAATCTCGGAGATGCTATGGAGCTCGACACAGGAAAAGTAAAATCAAACACTTATGTTCATATAGAAGGCTTTCCAAATCCTTCAACTGTGGTGCGTTTTTCAAAGAGATTTCAGCGAGGATTTTTCAGGATGTTTCCTCTTGTGGGAAACAGAAAGGTATTTATTCAGTTCCATTATAAGGAAGAAAAAGAGCAGAAGAAAAAGGATAGGGAGCTACCTGGAGAATTTACAGGTCGAGCTATTCGTTTTTCCGACCTTGCTAAAACTGGAATCACTGGTTCAAGTTATGTTAATGTCAGGAAATTTTATTCCGATAGTTTTCTTTCGGAAATTCCTGATGATGCGGTGCTAATCATGGATGGAGAATCTCCCAATAGTTACTGGCCTTATGCCCTTATTGCAGGGATAGTGGCAATATTTGTTCTATTAAATGCGATACTTTTGATACTCAATTTGAAAAAGCGCAAAATAAAAAAATAACCTGCAATTTATGTGGAATTGAATTGACCTCCTCAGGTACTTTTCAGGAATTATGCGATTCTATCTGCTCTTTCTTAGCGAATGCGCCACTATTCCCATTCTATTGTGGCAGGAGGTTTTGTTGAGATGTCATAAACAACTCTATTAACTCCTCTCACTTCATTTACGATTCTCCTTGAAATTGTAGCAAGAAGTTCGTGAGGGAGTCTTGCCCAATCAGCGGTCATAGCATCCCTGCTTGTTACTGCTCTTATTGCAAGCAAATTCTGATATGTTCTACTATCTCCCATCACACCTACGGTACGCACTGCCGGGACCAGAATTCCAAAAGCCTGCCATAGAATGTCGTAATAACCTGATTCTAAAATTTCAGCCTCAATAATTGCGTCTGCCTCCTGCAGAATTTCAATTCTTTCTTCTGTAACTTCGCCTATTATTCTAACAGCAAGTCCGGGTCCTGGAAATGGATGTCTTTTTATAATAGAATCGGGAATACCAAGTTCTTTTCCCACCTGTCTGACTTCATCTTTGAAAAGTTCACGGAGGGGTTCTATTAATTTAAGATTCATTTTTTCGGGGAGTCCTCCAACATTATGGTGACTTTTTATTGTGACACTGGGACCACCTCTAAAAGAAACACTTTCAATAACATCCGGATACAAAGTCCCCTGTACGAGAAAATTCACCGTTCCAATTTTTTTCGCTTCTTCTTCGAAAATTTCAATGAATAATCTTCCAATTCTTTTTCTTTTTTCTTCAGGGTCTGTAACCCCTTTTAGTGCCTCAAGAAATCTTTTTCTGGCGTCAACTGCTATCAGTGGAATTTTGAAGTTTTTACCAAAGATTTCCTTGACTTGCTCTGCTTCGTTTTTTCTTAACAATCCGTTATCCACAAATATACAGGTAATTCTCTCGCCAATCGCCCGGTGAACTAAAACAGATGCAACAGAAGAATCAACACCACCAGATAATGCTGAAAGGACTCTTCCTTCTCCAACAGTTTTACGAATGGACTGGATTGATTCTTCTATAAAAGAACCGGGTGTCCATTTGGGTGTGAGCTTGCACACACGGAATAAGAAATTCTGTATCATTTTGATTCCATCGGTTGTATGATGAACTTCGGGGTGAAACTGGACGCCGTAAAGGTTTTTAGACTTGTTTGCTACTGCAGCAAGGGGAGTATTTTCTGAACTTCCGAGGACGCTCCATCCATATGGTAAACTTTCTACAAAATCACCATGACTCATCCAGACAACCGTTTCGCTATCTCTGGTAAAACCATCAAAGATTCCGAAAGGTTCGACAATCCTGATTTTCATGAATCCAAATTCTCTTTTTGGGGCTGTGCTTACAACTCCCCCAAGTGCTCTGCACATTGCCTGCATTCCGTAGCATATTCCAAGGACTGGAACTCCAGCAGAAAAAACTTCAGGAGGAACCTGTGGAGCATCATCTTCAAAGACAGAAGCGGGACCACCGCTTAATATAATTCCAGATGGTGATGAGTTTTGCAGGTACTCTTTAAATTTGTGGCATGGAACTATTCGGGAAAAAACCTGACTTTCTCTGACTTTTCGCGCTATAAGTTGAGTAAATTGTGAACCAAAATCTATTATGGCAATTGTCCCGTCCCCAGACATTTTTCTACTCCCGAAAAATGCATTTTTTTAATTCATTCCACTCTATAATTTGGTGCTTCCCTCGTAATCAGTACATCGTGAACATGGCTTTCCCGGAGCCCAGGTTGCGTTACTCTCACAAACTTTGCTTTTCTCCTTAAATTTTGAATATCCCTGCATCCTAAATAAGCCATCCCGCTTTTTAATCCCCCAACAAGTTGTGCAATGACCCCGGAAAGTGCTCCCCTGTAAGGAACCTGACCTTCCACTCCTTCTGGAACGAGTTTTTTATCCTCTACTTCCTCCTGAAAATATCTGTCCTTACTTCCTGCTTTCATCGCTCCTATTGAGCCCATGCCTCGATAAACTTTGTATGTTCTTCCCTGAAAAATGACTATTTCGCCAGGACTTTCATCTGTTCCGGCAAGCAGGGACCCTATCATAACACAACTTGCTCCTGCAGCAAGAGCCTTTGTAATATCACCAGAATATTTTATTCCACCATCTGCAATTACGGGAATTCCCATTTTTTGAGCTTCTGCGCTGCATTCCATGATAGCCCCTAATTGTGGTATTCCTACTCCGGCGACAATTCTTGTCGTGCAAATTGACCCGGGTCCTATTCCCACCTTTACTGCATCCGCACCCGCCTTTATAACTGCCCTCGTTCCTTCTCGTGTGGCAACATTTCCGCCAACGACAGGAACCTCCGGGAAATTTTTTTTCAGATTTTTTATTGTTTCGAGAACATTTTTCGTGTGCCCGTGTGCGGTATCAACAACCAGAATATCGCAACCAGCAGAAACAAGTTTACTTGCTCTGTCTATTGAATCCTTTCCTACTCCAACTGCGCCTGCTACAAGGAGCCTTCCCATTTTGTCTTTTGCAGCATTTGGGTATTTTTCTGCTTTCATCATGTCTTTAACTGTTATAAGTCCTACCAGTTTCCCTTTATTGTCTATGATTATCAGTTTTTCTATTCTGTGACGGTGGAGAATTTTCTTGCACTCTTTTTGTGAGATACCCACTTTCGCCGTGATGAGATTAGAAGTCATTAACTCCCTTACTTTTTTATTCATATCTGTTTCGAATCTGATGTCTCTGTGAGTTATTATTCCGACAGGATAACCATCTTTAACAACAGGAAGTCCTGAAATTTCATGTTTTCTCATGAGTTCGAATGCTACGAATAATCGCTCATCAGGGTCTACAGTGATTGGGTCAGTAATGAGGAGGGATTCAGACTTTTTAACTTTTTTAACCTGTTCTGCCTGCTCCTCCAGTGACATATTCTTATGTATTACTCCAAGTCCCCCCTCCCTTGCGATTGCTATGGCTGTTCTCCATTCTGTTACTGTATCCATTGCTGCACTGATTATTGGTATGTTGAGCTCGATATTCGGAGTAATTTTAGTTTTAACTGACACTTCCGAAGGGAGTATTTCACTATAAAGGGGAATTAACATTACATCATCAAATGTCAAATACTCTTTAATTTGCATTTTTTATTCTCCATATAAAGTTTCCTTTACCTATATCGAATTTGAGTGAAGATGTAAATTTCAATGTAACTTTATTTTTCGAGGATGAAAAAGGTTAATAAAAAGATGCAGAGTTGTATGCGGATGAATTTATTATTCTCCCATCTGAGAGCATGTATTTAGACAGTTATTGCATGAATTGTTATAATCTTCAATGAATTTACACATTGCATCTGTATTAACATTTACCCACTCCCCATTTTCTTTAATCTTCCATGAATTTTCACAGGGTTGGCATATTGAACAGATGTGCCTTGCAATAGCAATATCAAGAAGGTCACCGAATGGGCAGTCGTATGGAGGATAGGGATTATCTGGATTTTGGGGATACCAGATAGTGTCGCTAAAACCTCCAATACAATGTCCGGTGCATTCTCACGAATTTGCAAATTGGTTGTAAGAAATGTTCGCAGAAAAGTTGATTATTTGAGTTGGTTTTGATAGACCGCAAGGTAATTAATTTAAAAAATTGAAAGATTTTCGTCTGTTGTAAGGTAAAGGTAATTGAAAATCAAAAGAAATTGTATTTAATAAAAGTGTTTCAAAAATTTATTTAAAAGAAAGGAACGGAAAATGACAGATTACATGGTAAGGGATATTTCTCTCGCGGAGCAGGGGAGGAAAAAAATTGACTGGGCTGAAAGCAGAATGCCTGTAATGATGCTCCTTCGCAAAAGGCTTGCTCCCTCAAAGCCACTTAAAGGTGCAAGAATAGCAGGTTGCCTTCATGTAACAAAGGAAACGGCTGTTTTAGTGGAAACACTTGTAGAACTTGGTGCAGATGTGGCATGGAGCGGTTGTAACCCGCTGTCAACTCAGGATGATGTTGCAGCGGCACTTGCTGTGAAAGGCATAAAGATTTTTGCATGGCATGGGATGAGTGTTGAGGAATTTTACATGGCGATAGAGAAAACAATAGAGATTTTAAAGCCAAATCTCACACTTGATGATGGTGCAGATCTTATTTTCACAATTCATAACAAATATCCAGAGCTTGCAAAGCAGGTAAAAGGTGGGACAGAGGAGACAACAACCGGCGTGAAGAGACTCAGAGCAATGGCAAAGGAAGGTGCACTCAAATACCCCGTCATTGCAGTAAACGATGCGGAAACAAAATGGGATTTTGATAATGTTTACGGGACAGGACAATCATCAATAGATGGCATAATCAGGGCTACCAATGTATTGCTTGCCGGGAAGGTTTTTGTTGTTGCTGGATACGGGCATTGTGGTAAAGGATGTGCCATAAAAGCCAAAGGTATGGGAGCAAGGGTAATAGTTACTGAAGTAAAACCAATTGCGGCATTAAAGGCTGTGCTCGATGGAATGGAAGTAATGCCAATGGATGAAGCAGCAAAGATTGGAGATATTTTCATAACTGCTACAGGAATAAATAATGTTATTGTTGGAAAGCATTTTGATTTGATGAAAGATGGTGCTATTGTTTGTAACACAGGACATTACGACTGCGAAATAAAGATACCCGATCTTCTCGAACGCTCCAAATCAGTAAAGGAAATAAGACCAAATAACGAAGAATATACACTCAAAGATGGCAGGAGAATCTATCTCCTTGCTAAAGGAAGACTTGTCAATCTTGCCTCTGCTGAAGGGCATCCATCTGAGGTAATGGATATGAGTTTCAGTAATCAACTGCTTGCTCTGAAAATGCTTCACGAAGAGAAAGGGCGAAGGGAACCTGCAGTTTATGAACTGCCTTCCGAGCAGGACCAGGAAATTGCAAGGTTGAAACTTGAAACTATGGGTATTAAAATAGATTCTCTCACATCTGAGCAAAAAAAATATGCAGAAGACTGGAAAGCAGGAACATAAAAAAAGAAATTTAGGTCGCCAAAATTCATGCTGGGACATTCTTTGCGCTTCAGGACTGCCAATGACATCATTTAAAACTAAGAAAATTAAACCTACTTCTAAACTCCTTATTAAAAACCTTCTCCTGGCAATAAGAGAATTGCGGATGTCTTCCTGCTCAATAATTGATTTAGAGCGCAAAAGAGAATCTTTGATTGCTTTGATTTTATCTCTTAAAATTCACTACCCGGAGTTTTTTAATAAACTTGCCTCTTCTTTTCCGTCAATCCGTCGTATGCTTCCAAAAAAAATCAATGGAAGAATAATAAAACTGAAAAGAATTGCAGAAGAAAGGCTAGCACAATACCTGTGAAAGGGGTGAATAAAAAGTTACTCGAAAGATTTTTGAAGTTAGCGGGGGAAAAACTGAAAGGTAAATGGGTCATAATTGGAGGGTGTGTTTTACCACTGATGGGAGTGCGCTATAGAACCACACTGGATATTGATATAGTTGGTCCTCGAACTTCAAATCTTTCTCAGACTCTTGCCTTAATGGAAATCTGCGAATCTTTAGGAATGCCTGTAGAAATGATAAATCAGGCAGGTGCTTATTTTCTTTATAAAATCGAAGGATGGGAAAAGAATTTAATTCCTGTTTATCAAGGGAAAAATGCTACAATAATGCGTCCTAATGCAACTCTTTTCATTTTGCTAAAATTAAAAAGATTCACTGTGTCAGATTTTAAAGACTGCTTAAAAATGTTCAAAATTTCTCGTCAAAAAGGGGAGTTAATTGATTACAATAAGATTAAAAGAGCAATAGAAGGTGAAATAAAAAAAAGTGATTCTTATGTTAGGATAATTCGTTTACGCAAACTCCTCAAGGCACTCAAATCCGCCTGACAATATGATTCAATCGAAAGGTTTCGTTAAATTACTTCGCTGTTGGAGGGGGAATGTCGTCGAGGTCATCAAGAGATTTTTTCTTTTCAGGAGATGGGGGAGGGAGATATTCGCTATCTGAACTTCCTGCTACCGGAGTTCCTTTTTTAACTGCTGCTCCCTTTGTAATGAGTTTCACCCTCTCTGCTTCTTTTACATCTTTCGTTGATTTGTATCCATTCCACTTCCCTCCACCTTCTTTATGATTGCCATAACCCCATGTTCCGTCGATTCTATGCTCATCAATTTTATCTTCTCCCCTTTCAATAACATGATAAACCAGTATTCCTGACCCTTCCACTTTCTTTTTAGCTGAAGAAAGTGAACTCCTCTGGTCTTCTGACCAGTGAAATACAAGCACATTTCCGTCTGCAGTTCCTTCGATAACCCCATTTCGCTCTCCAAATGTTCCAACGACACTCGAACCAGTTTGTGTCAGTTTCATTGTTCCCCAGTTTGTGTAATAAGTACCAGACCATGTGATTCCAGGGGGCATTGGTCCTTTTTTAATGTGTGAAACCTCTTTAGGGATCCCGCCTCCCCCACATCCCGAAAAGAAAATTACAACCTGGATTAGTTTGATTATTTTTTTATTCATCATAGCCTCCACAAATTTAAAAATTATGGTATTTTAAGTTTAGAAATTTAACTTTATTTTATTCAACATAATTGACAAGTCAAATATTTTTCATATTATTTACTATGAAAATGACAGATAAACCATCATGGATTCCCGCCGAAGTTTATCCCTGTGAAAACAGGGACGGGAATGACAGAGGAAGGTCATTTAAGTTTTTACTTTCATGGGGATAAACAGTCATTCCTTTGGAAGCAGGAATCCATAAATTAAAATTTTCATTCGTGGGGGTGAGCAAAATTGCCCATGAGCGTTTATAACAATTTTGTAAAATATTAAATTAAAATGGAGTAAACAAAATGATTAATGTCGCTCAGATTGGAAAGTCAGAAATCATTGAGAAATTCAAAAGGCATGACCATGATACCGGGTCACCGGAAGTACAGATAGCGCTACTTACAGCGCGTATTCAGGTACTTACCGAGCATCTTAAGATTCATAAAAAAGATTTTGATTCAAGAAGAGGATTGCTGATGCTCGTTGGACAGAGAAGGAGGTTACTTGATTATCTTCGAAGATGTAACGAGAGCCGTTACAAAGAGCTTATCGAGCAACTCGGAATTAGAAAATAAACTTAACGGATTTTTTCACTTCCATACCTTTATTATTTTAAGGTTAGGGTCATGATTTTAAAAGAAACTGTCCAGATTGGCGATAAAGAAATAACATTCGAAATTGGGCGGATGGCAAAGCAGGCAGGTGGTTCTGTCCTTGTTAGTTCAAGGGATTGTATGGTGCTGGTTACCGCGTGTGCTTCGGATACTGCTCGAGATGACGCAGATTTTTTCCCTCTTTCCTGCGATTATATAGAAAAAACATTTGCCGCCGGGAAAATACCAGGGGGGTTTTTTAAAAGAGAAGGGAGACCTTCAACTACTGAGGTTCTTTCTTCAAGGTTAATAGATAGACCCTGTCGTCCGCTTTTTCCCAAGGGTTTTTTCAATGATACGCAAATAATCGCAACGGTTCTTTCTGCAGATACGGAAAATCCCACCAATGTTCTTGCTATATGTGGAGCATCAATGGCACTGATGTTATCAGATATTCCATGGGATGGTCCTATTGCAGCTGCTAAAGTGGGTTTGATTGATGGAAAATTTGTTATCAATCCCACATTTTCTGAAATTGCTTCGAGTCAAATGGATATAATAGTAGCATCATCAAAGGATGCTATTGTAATGGTGGAGGGCGAAGCTCGCGAGGTGGATGAACAGACCATGATTGATGCTTTTTTCTTTGCATTTGAGAATCTTAAACCTGTAATAGATTTGCAGAACAAGTTGAGGGAGGCTGCAGGAGTTCCTAAAAGAGAATTTAGCCCGAAGCAATTCAATTTTGAGTTGGTTGAAGAGGTGAAAAAAATTGCAATTCCAAAAATCGAAGAAGCATTTTCAATTCGAGGGAAAAAAGACAGACAGATTAGGTATAAATTGATAATTGATGAGGTTTTGAAATCACTCGAAAGTACCGGAATTGTAGTTGAAAAGCCTGCAGAAATTGTAGAAATACTCGAAGAATTGAAGAAAGATGTAATGCGCAGAAACATTTTCGATGCTGGAATCAGGATAGATGGTAGGAAGGATAATGAGATAAGACCGATAACCTGTGAGGTTGGGCTTCTACCAAGAGTTCATGGTTCAGGGCTCTTTACAAGAGGTGAAACACAGGCAGTTGTAACTACCACACTTGGAACGAAAAGTGATGAGCAAATAATCGATGACCTTTTGGGGGAGAGGACCAAGAGTTTTATGCTTCACTATAATTTCCCACCTTATTCCGTTGGGGAAGTAAGAATGCTCAAAGGTCCAAGTCGAAGGGAAATAGGACATGGAAATTTAGCTGAAAGGGCTTTCAACTGCGTGATTCCCGACGGTGATTCATTCCCGTATACAATAAGAGTTGTTTCAGAGATTCTTGAATCTAATGGTTCTTCGTCAATGGCTACCGTTTGTGGAGCATCACTCTCTCTTATGGACGCTGGTGTGCCGATTAAAGCACCTGTTGCAGGTATAGCCATGGGGTTGGTTCTTGATGAGAAAACCGGTCGGTTTGTTGTTTTAAGTGATATTATTGGTGATGAAGACCACCTTGGTGATATGGATTTTAAAGTGGCAGGTACAAGAAAGGGGATTACAGCCATTCAAATGGATATAAAGGTCAAGGGGGTTACGAGGGAGATTTTAAAAACCGCACTTGATAGGGCAAAGGAAGGTAGAAATTTTATTCTTGACAAAATAATGGAAACCATTCCTACACATCGTCCTGAACTTTCACCCTATGCACCAAGAGTTACAACTATCAAAATTAAACCTGAAAGGATAAGGGAACTAATAGGACCGGGAGGAAAGGTAATAAGAGCCCTTCAGGATCAAACTCAGAGTACGATTGAAGTAGATGATGACGGGACTGTGAATATTTATACTCCTAATAAACATTTTATGGAAAAAGCTATTGCACTCATTCGCGATATTGTAAAGGAAGCAGAAATTGGTATGATTTATGAAGGTACCGTAAAGAGTATCAAAGATTTCGGTGCTTTCGTAGAAATAATTCCGGGGATTGAAGGGTTAGTTCATATTTCTGAGCTGGCACCACACCGGATAAAAACTGTAGAGGAAGTGTGTAAAGAAGGAGATAAACTCAAAGTTCGATGTATAGGGATAGATGCCAGTGGTAAAATAAAACTCACTCACAAGGAATTTTATAAAGGAAACAGGAAAGATACAAGGAAAAGTTAGGAATAAATTTTGAAATACTGCCCCAAATGCAACAATGTAGTGAAAGACTGGGATGTGGTTTGCCCACATTGCAAATCTACTCTTATTGCAATTGCTCAACCTCCTGATTCAGCAAAGACGAAAGGGCAAATTCCGGCATGGGGTGATTACAGCAGGGAGAGTTTCCCTGCTCGAAAAGGTGAATCCGAATTTAATAAAAAACTGGTGCGGGCGGCAATTAAGTCTGATTATGAAAAAGGCAAGAAGCCTCCTCAAAGAGCATTTGAAGCATTGGGACATGTTTCATTTATTGAAAAGGGGGTGCAGTCAGATGAACAAAAGGGGATTGAACAAGAAGAAGAACTGAAGGAAATAGATGAGATTGAAGAGATTGATGAAGTTTCTGAAATGGAGGGATTGGTAAAAAACAGGAATGGATTTGGTGAAGCTGTAGATGAACTCAACGAAGGTGATATAATCGAATCAGTAGAATCTCAAGGACCTATAGTATTCGAGGGTAAAAAAAGAGAACCAAAAGAAAAGGATAGAGAGCCTTTGAATTCAGATGATTTTCATTCTTTGAAAGCACTCCTTGATGCACCTATTCCTTCACCTTCTTCATCCACTTCTGGGAAATTTAAACCTCTTGATGTTCCAAGAGTTGCTCCACCACCTCGGGAAATCGTAGCAAAAGCAACAAAAAGCACGCCTGAAGAAAAAGCAGAACAAGATTTGAGTAGAGGAACAACTCCTCAAAATGTTCAAACAGCAGCCGGTATGGATAAAATTCAGAAAAAGGTTATGCAGGATTATGATTCTAAAAAGCAGGTTCGGGATTATGGGCAGAATAGGAGAAATGTGAAAACAATTGCTTCTTCTCCTTCTGCAGGTGAACAATCTGATAGTATTAAGTATGACCCTGAAACACTCAGAAGAATAATGCAACAGGCTCAGGCTGCTGCAATGATGAGGCAGAAAGGCATGCAGGGAGAACAGCACATAAGTTTACCAGTTGCTATTTTACTAATAACAATGGGAATTTTAAGCCTTGTTGGAATTGCTCTCATAATTTATATCCTTGCAAGAACATAAAAATTTTCCTTTTTCAAAGACTGGTGGTTGAGCGGAGTCGAAGCCACCGAAGAACTATTGACAATGGATTCCTGCTGTAGGAATAGATTTTCGCTTTCCCAATGGATTCCTGCTTCCGCGGGAATGAAGTTTGCCCCTTCTAAGGCAAGAGCAGTAATGACTGTTTATCCCCACAAAAGTAAAAGCTTAGAAAACTTTCTTCTGTCATTCCTGCAAAAGTGGGAATCTAGCACGGTTTACATGCTATTTTCAATTAATAAATTGATTAAGTCCTCATGGTTATAATACTCGAGATATGAGTTCTATTATTTTTTTCTTGGGAACGAGTCCAACACTTTGTCCAACAACTTGCCCATCTTTAAAAATCAGGAGGGTTGGAATACTAAAAACTTTGTATTGTTGTGCGGTTTCCTGATTTTCATCAACATCGAGTTTGCCAAACTTAACTTTACCAGAATATTCTTCTGCTACTTCATCTATAATGGGAGCGATTGCCCTGCATGGTCCACACCAGTTGGCGCTGAAATCTACGAGGACAGGGGTGGTAGAATCAAGGACTTCGGTTTTGAAATTTGCATCAGTGATTTTTGTTACATTCTTGCTCATTTTTTTTCTCCTTTTTTTGGGTTTATTAATAATTTAATTTTCGATATATTAAAAATCAACTGTTCTGGTGCATGAAAGTGAAGAATTTTTTCATTGCTCTGGTTTTTTTTGCTATTTTTTTCGGAGGGACATTATGGAAACCTCAAAAAGTAAACTATTCTATTCATGTCGACATTGATGAAAAGAAGGGTATTTTAAGTGGCAAAGAAATTTTTAAAATAGATTGCTCGCATGTAATTAACGGTAAGATTTTATTGTATCTTTATCCTAATAGATTTTCTCAAAAGCCATCCCGGATGGATGCAATGACGAGGTTCTGGATTTACCCTCGAAACTTTGATTCTGGATGGATAAAAATAACAAGAGTGATAGCAAATGGAATTGATATCACAAATACTATTCAGGAGGTGATTCTTCCCGGCGGACACCCCCTTGCAGGTGTGAAAAATGCTGTAATTTCTATTCGTCCGGATGTAAAATGTACCTCAGATATAGATTTTAAAAATTCCGCAGGTTCATCCCTGACAGAAATAGAGATTGATTACCGTGTAAAGTTTCCTAAACGCTACAACCTTTTTGGAAGAACATCCAATGGTTTTTTTGCAATTGGTGGATGGTACCCATTTTTAGTTAAAATTGATGAACATGGCAAAGCAGATTTTAATACACCTCCTCCAAAGGCGGATTTTGAGGTTTTTCTTACAGTTTCTAATAAACGACATATAATGATAAATGATATGTATTTTTCACCTTCAATGCCTGTACAAGCTAACAATATCCACACCATTGTAAAAGACTCCAATGGAATTTCTCTCGGTATTTTTAATAAACTTGAAAACTACGAAGTATCCTGCCACGGTGTGAAAATAAATTATTTTTCCAGGGAAAAGTATAACCCCCCAGAGGAGTACAGGGCGGAGGAAGAAATCGGAGGCATTCCTGTAATGCTCCCTGCTGTGGATAAACCTGATAGAGTTGGGAGGCTTTTCGATACCCTGTGCATGGGTGTTGAATTCCTCAAATCGGAAACTAACTGGAATCCCGATGGTATGTCAATTACTGTGCTGGAGATACCGCTGAGAATGGAACTTACTTCTTACACCGGGGAGACAATTTTTGTATCGGATAGGATTTACAGTATTTTTCCTTTCGAAAAGTTCTGGAAGTTTCATGACTTCCAGGTTTTAAGAGCTCTTTTCGGGCATTTTTTTTTAAAAAAGGCTATGCAGCAGAACAAGGACTTCCTGAATTCAGCGATGGAGGCAGATTTTTGTGCTTCTTATATGGTGGAAAAAATTGCAAATTCAGGCAAGGGAGGAAAAGAATATGCAGAAGATATTCTTAAATGGGCATCATTTATTTCTTCAATAGATTACCTTCTGTATTCACCTATGGTGCAGTTTCGTGAGGTGTATTTCAAAACTATTGTTGAGAAGGATTGGTTGAGAGATGAAGGATGGGCATTTATGAATAACTTACCCCGGGGTAAACTTCTATATGAAAAACTGAAAGATATAGTAGGGAAAAAAGGGGTGCAGGAAATATTTAATGGGCTTGTTGTTGAGGGAAAAGACCTTGAATCGATGGCTGGACTGGTAGCAGGCGAGAAAATGGATTGGTTTTTTAAACAATGGGGTAATGTATATCCATCGCTTAATTATCGTATTGGTAAAGTAACCGTAAAAACATTACCTGAAGGTAAAAAATTGGTTAAGGTGGAAATTTTTCGGGATGGAGAGGCAATGGTAAAAGAGCCTGTTGTAATCAGATTGGAATACTCTGGTGGTAAGATGGAAAAAGTATGGTTTGAATCGGGTCATAAAGGCGAAGTGGAAGCAGTAATAGAAGGGAATCTCAAGAATGTAACAGTTGACCCGGAAGGAAGATTGTTTGAAGACCCCTCAATTACATCAAACAATCCTGAATACGATAATGCATGGAAAAAGAGAGTTCGTCCTCCAATATTGTTAGGGGCTTCTTTATGGTCGAGTTTATATGAAAAAATGGGGGGTATTGAGATAATGTTTAGTTTGAAACGAAAGTATGATTTGAAAAATGAATTACGCTTTTATCTGGAAGCCTCTAATAAGCGATACGGTCTTACTCTGTGGTTTCTTCATGGTTTTGGAGGAAAACTCGATTTGAATTCTTCGAAACTCTATTTTGGTCCTGTTTTTTCAGGTAATTATATTAGCAGTGAATTCGGATATGAAAAAAATGATGGACGAAGAATTGGAGCAACTTCTTTGTCAATTGGGTTTTACACTGTATTAAATAACCTTTATTTTTTATTTGACCCACAGGATGGATTTTCCGTGAGGGGAAGTGCAAATTATTATCTTAATATTGATGATAATGGGGTGTTGCATCATGCTTTTTCCGGAGATGTTCGAGCATTTTATTTGTACTCATTCAATGTCTCAAATGCGCTTGCAATTTATGGTGGGTGTGGAGGCACATTTTTTGATAGTTCCATCGAACAGAAGCAAACTTTATCTGGAAGACTTGCTTTGAGGGGTTTTGAATCTGACGAAACAGAAGGACGGTTAATGATTTTTGGGGCTTTTGAGTATCGTCACCTCCTTTTTTCAGATTTGGGGGTGGGTCTTTTAGATAGTCTTTTTAAAATTGAAAGAATAAAAGGTGTACTATTTAGTGGAATAGGAACTGTAAGTGATGTGGATTCTTATTCAGGGATGATGAGCAGGGATAGAATTTTTGCTGAAGCAGGTTATGGAATAGTTGTTTTTGGGACTTGGTTTGGGGCTTATCCTGGTGTGCTGGAATTTGATGTTGCTGTTCCGGTTTTCCCTTTACCTGAAGATAGAAGTCTTACTTCAAGTGGAAATAAGCGTATGCCTGTTGGTGTTTATTTAAGTTTTTTCCAGACATATTGAACCTATTATTTTTATGGGGTATAAGCGAAACTATAATAAGAAGAATGAATACATGTAAGTTCGCTGGTGGCTTTGACTCCGCTCAGCCACCATATCTGGAAAGAATATAAAACGAAAAGAAAGAAAGGAAAAAATAATTGGACAAGCTTGTTATAGAAGGTGGAGTAGCTTTACGAGGAGAGGTAAAAATTAGTGGTGCAAAGAATGCTGCTCTACCGATAATGACTGCTTCCCTGCTTGCAGAAGGAAACAGCGTTTTTAAAAATGTTCCGGATTTAAATGATATAGAGACTTTAGGATATTTACTGGAATATCTTGGGGCGAAAGTAATCAGGGATGGTAAAAATAAAACTGTTGAAGTGGATGCAACAAACATTAACAGGTGTGATGCTCCATATGAGCATGTCAGGAAAATGCGGGCATCTGTTCTTGTTCTTGGTCCACTTCTTGCTCGTTTTGGAAGGGCAAAGGTGAGTCTCCCTGGTGGGTGTGCGATAGGAGCAAGACCTATAGACCAGCATTTAAAAGGACTTGGGTTAATGGGAGCACAAATAACTATTGAAGGGGGGTATGTTCTTGCTGAAGCACCAAAAGGACTTATTGGCACGGAGATTGTCTTCGACATTCCAACTGTTGGAGGAACCGAAAATATAATGATGGCAGCAGTTTTAGCGCGTGGAAGAACCACGATTGTAGGTGCAGCAAGAGAGCCTGAAGTTGAGGAACTGGCAAGGGTTCTCAATAAAATGGGAGCAAATATAAACGGAGCGGGAACAGATATCATTGTGATAGAAGGGGTTAAAACGATTCATCCCACCTACCACTCAATAATACCTGACAGAATTGAAATCGGGACTTATATTGCTGCAGTAGCTGCAACTGGAGGAGAGATTATTTTGAAAGGGGGTTATCTTGATCTTCTTGAGGCAGTAGTGGCTAAAATGAAAGAAGCCGGTGTAAGGATTGAAAGTCATGAACAGGGTATTATTGTTAAGAGTGATGGAAAACTTAATTCTGTTAATATTCGTACAGCTCCTTATCCCGGGTTTCCAACAGACATGCAGGCTCAATTTATGGCAATGATGGCAATTGCAAATGGAAAAAGCACTATTGAAGAAACTGTTTTTGAGAATAGATTTATGCATGTTCCAGAACTTGCAAGAATGGGTGCAAAGATAGAGATTCATGGTCCGTGTGCTGTGGTGACAGGGGTAGATAAGTTAAAAGGAGCTGAGGTAATGGCAACTGATTTGCGGGCATCTGCAAGCCTTATAATTGCCGCCCTGGCAGCGGAAGGAAGAAGTGAAATTCATCGCATCTATCATCTCGACCGGGGTTATGAAAAAATTGAGGAAAAATTTTCTTCTTTAGGTGCTAATATCTGGAGAATGCCTGACAAATAGCACTAAATGCTGATACCTGATGGCTGAACTCTTACTCTAATTTAAACTTCTTTCTCAGAAACTTTACTGACTCACTTTCAAAGTATTCAATTGTCTCTTCAATAATTTGATTCTGTTTTGCCTTACTACAATGCAATAGAGGTCTTATTTCATGAAGACGGCTTGCACCTAATAATCCCTGACTTAAAAGGGTAGAAAGAGAAAACTTTACCCCGAATTTTTTCTTAACCATTTTTAGAAGGTCACGAGGAGAAAAAAAACTTTTCTTAATTAGAAAATAAACATCAAAGGCATCCTTAGGTTCATGTCTGTCCAAAAGTGCCATTGTTTTGTTTGCTGCCATGTCCTTCAATGAGTCAACACTAATTCCTTGCCAGATATTTTTTCCTCCCAAAGAAGGAAAATTGTAATGGCAGAATTCAAGTTTTAATTCATTTTTATTATGGATAAAAAATTCCCAGCGGTCAAAAATTCGCTTTTCATCTACTTTCTTTAATTTTGTGTGTAATTTTAACTCTGATATTAACGGCAATATCTCGTTGTAAGTGAATGGTAAATCTGAAAATAAATCAACATCATGGGAATGTCGGTGTTTTAAGTAAAAAAATGCAAGTGCAGTCCCTCCGGTCCAGTAAAATTTATCCTTGAGTTTAGACTTTGCTAAGATTTTTAAAGTTAGGGACTGAAGCGGTTCAAGTTTATATCCTCTTACCGTCATTTCATTTGTATTTTTTAAAATATGCCTGGAGCATCAATTTTTTACCAGGGTCAATTTTTAAGTGTTTATAATACTTTTTTAATAATGATGGTTTAATTCCGTTCCAGTCATCATAGTTAATCTTTCTTTCAAGAAACCATATTATTTCCTGTTTTGTCTTAGGGTTCCACCCTTTTTTAATTTTATAATCCCATAATTTTAACTTATTCAATTTTTTCCCTCAATTGTGCTACATTTGTTTATTTGTAGCATGTAAAGTAAAAAATTAAAAGCAAGCAGGAAAAAGTTTTTTATGTTAATTAAGAGCCTTTATAAACAAGGGAAGAATAAAAAAAATGGCATGGTTCAACAAAGTGTTAAAAAGTGGCAAAAATCCACCATTTTTTGTAGGGGCTTGATTTATCAAGCCCAATTTTTTGAACCATGCCAAAAAAATCAAAACCTTTTGTTGTAAAGTCTTTTAGATAGTGTATAAATAATTTCAAGTATCGAAGGTAAACTTTAAGGGGTTTTTAAAATGAAAATGGTTAAAAAAAGTGCAATAAAAACCAAGAATTACATTTTTTCATTCCTTCCCTTTTTACTTTTTGGATGTGGAACTTCATCTGTTGAGCCACCATCTAAGGATTTCGTAACCGAAGAAAATGTTTTACCAGATTATTCTGATGAGCATGTAGAGGTTGATGCTATGGATTTTCAAGAGGATTTGGTCGAAGCAGAAGATTTACCGAGGCGCTGTGCAGGAGATTATGAATGCCAGAACGGAATATTCTGTGATGGGCAGGAGCGTTGCGTCGATGGAGAGTGTATGCCGGCAGACAAGCCTGCATGTGAGGATGATATAGAATGCACGGTGGCTACTTGCGATGAGGAGAGAGATGAATGTCATTATGAAGTTAATAATGCTATTTGCGACGATGGACTTTTTTGTAATGGTCAGGAGAGATGCAGTGTTTTATATGGATGTGTAAATGGTACAGCACCGGATTGTTCGGATACTGATAGGTGCACAACCGATTACTGTGATGAGGAAAATGACAGGTGCGTTAATGCTCCAAAAGATAATGATTCTGATGGTTTTGTGGATCGAAGTTGTGGTGGAGAGGATTGTAACGATTCGGACCCCCAGATTCACCCAGGGGTGGAAGAAATATGCGATGATGGGAAGGATAACGATTGTAACAATTTGATTGATACATCTGACCCTGTTTGTCTTGAGCATTTATGCGATGCAGCTCAAGTAATAAATGTTGATTTTAGTGGAGGAAATTTCACCTGGACAGGGTCTGGAAGCACAGCTGGTGGTACGAATAATTTCGAAGCAACCTGTGCTGGTAATGCAAGAAGCCCAGAAGTGCCTTATAAACTTATTATTCCTTCGAGAGCATCAGTGGTGATTGAAGTTACAAGTGCAAGTTATGACACGGCACTTCATGTAAGGACAAGGTGTGGTGACCCTGCTTCACAGATTTATTGTGATGATGATGGTGGCTCATGCTCGTTATGTTCCAGAATAAGTGCTACTCTGGATGCAGGAACCTATATTGTGATTCAGGATGGTTTCGGTTCGGGGAGTTCCGGGACATATACATTGCGCATTACCGCTAATCCAATATAATTCAAATAGATAATTTTTTTCTTTCAGATTAATAACAGTGAATTTGTATTAGATTAAACATTTATTTTGACTGTTTTTTCACTGTTTAATTTGGGGTAATAAAATTTTGGGGTTGAAATCAAATTTAAAGAATAAATATAATATAAAGTATGCCAGCGAATTTAACTCCTGAGTATAGAGTTGCGGAAGAAAAATTCAAAAAGGCGCAGACACTCGAAGAGAAAATTTCTGCTCTCGAGGAGATGCTTGCAAAAATTCCCAAACACAAGGGAACGGAGAAACTGCAGGCTGATTTAAAAGCTAAACTTTCGAAATTGCGGAAACAGGCAACCTCTGGAGGAGGGGGACCTTCCCGGAGAACAGAAACTTATCACATTCCGAAGGAAGGTGCGGGAAGAATCTCAATAGTTGGGGTGGCAAATACAGGTAAATCGACTCTTTTTACAGTACTTACGGGTGTCAGTTCCCAGGTAGCGGATTATCCATTTACGACGAGAACCCCTGTCGTAGGAATGATGACCTTCGAAGATATTAAAATTCAGGTGATTGATTTGCCCGCTGTCAGTGAACAGTTCATGCTGAACTGGGTTCCACAGATTATTCGATTGAGTGACTTGATTTTACTTGTTTTTGACATTTCTTCTCTCGACCCGATTGCTCAACTTAATGAACCCCTCCATATTTTGAAGGAGAGAAAAATCGAGTTGATACCTGAGTATAGAGAACTTAAAGAAGAAGAAATTGGGTCCCATCAGTCTGTAGCAAAAATAAGAACTTTAGTGGTATCTGGATTTATGGATGTTGATGGTTCAGAGGAGATTTTTGAACTTTTAAAGGAGGAAGCCCATGTTGATTTTGAAATAATTCCTTTGAGTTCAATAACAGGTAAAGGGGTTGAAGAATTAAAGAGAAAACTTTTCAGAGGTCTTCGGATTAATAGAGTTTATTCAAAAGAGCCCGGTAAAAAACCGAGCCCTGAGCCATTTGTTTTAAAAAAAGGTTCAAGTGTTGAAGATTTTGCCGGGAAGATTCACAAGGATTTTGTTGAAAAATTAGAGTTTGCACGGGTCTGGCGCAAAGGGGAAGATAAGGACGGAATAAGAGTTTCGAAGGATTTTATTTTGCAGGACGGGGATATCGTCGAACTTCATATTTAGTTTTCTTAGTCTTTTCCAATGTGGTATCTACGCTTTTTTCGCAGGTGTTCAGCGGGAACTGGTATGAAGAATATAACATCTCAAAGAAGAAACAGGGGAAGCTGAGTAAAGTCGAAGCCACCGCCTCAGTATTTTGTTGTTTTGTCATCAGCAAAATTTATGTTTATATGTTTGACTTTGTAAATTATTTATGATAATTAACACGCCAAATTAAATGTCGAAAATAAATGTAGAAAAAATTTAATATTAATAATTAAGGAGGTTTGATATGCCTACTCGACAAAAGATTAATCAAAAAGGAAGTAAAAAATGTGTTAAGAAAACTGGAAAAGAAGCGGATCTTGCAGGTCCTGGTGTAAGTACTTACGAAGAGGTTGATAAAATACTACCAAATGATTATGAACCGATTTTGCCTCCTCTTGAACGAATGAAAGCTCTGTTTGCCATTAAAGAGTATATTGAGAAAAATTTATGTAAGGAGTTAAACCTAACAATGGTGCAGGTGCCATTGATAGTTACAAAAGAAAGTGGGGTTAATGACTACCTCGACAGAGATGGGTCGAGGACACCAATAGAATTTAAGTGTGGATTGGGATTGAAAAAACCCATTGAAGCCCAGATAGTTCAGGCAGCAACAAAATGGAAGCGTATGGCTTTAAAACAATTTGGTTGCAAGGTCGGAGAGGGAATTTGTACAGATATGAGAGCAGTTCGTAAAGATTATTTTATGGATCATGACCATTCATGTTATGTTGACCAGTGGGATTGGGAAAAAGTTATAACTATGGAGGATCGAAACCTGAAATATTTGAAGGAAACTGTCAGGAAAATATGGAAAGTTATATATGGAGCAGGAAAATTTGCCCGAGAAAACTGGCCTGAGTTAAGAACCAATAAATACCCTGATTTTCCTGAAGAACTTGAATTCTTCCACGCAGAAGATGTTCTCGATATGTATCCAGATTTACCGAGAAAACAACGAGAAACTCTTTTGTTACAAAAGCATCCTGCTGTTTTTATTATTGGGATTGGTTGGACATTGAAAGACGGTTATCCGCACGAAATGAGGGCAGCAGATTACGATGACTGGGTAACAGAAACAGTTTCT
>Ga0078972_1000311_pt1:147500-202926 | contig 202926 bp, 171 predicted proteins | sample YelNatPaOPGAMG01_FD_67568 | JGI IMG/M metagenome (GOLD analysis project Ga0078972, IMG submission 67568) | Hot spring thermophilic microbial communities from Obsidian Pool, Yellowstone National Park, USA - OP-RAMG-01 (SPADES assembly) (version 2) | ecosystem: Environmental >...
TGGTAACATCAGAGGCAATATTCAACTGTATGCGGGGAAGCCTTCAAAAGATATTGATACTAGCCTGTTTGCAAAAAACGGGGCAGTAAAAATTCAATATACATGGAGGTAATCCGCAGGGAAGTCAAAGGAGGAAAACAATGACCCCTCAGAGACCAGACGTTGAATATCCGAGTAGATTAACTGCTGATTGGATAGTAGGGTTCATCGACGGAGAGGGATGCTTTCACATTGGTATCAGTAAAAATAGTGGTGTGAAATTTGGATATCAAATACTACCAGAATTAACTGTTGTTCAACATAAGCGAGATATTAACCTGCTTTACACACTCAGAAAAGTAATGGGCTGCGGAGTTGTGAGAAAAAATCATGGTGACAGATATTGCTGGAGAGTGAGAAAACTGAAGAATTTGTCCCAGATTATTGTACCATTTTTTGAGAAACACCCTCTAAAGTCCAAAAAAAATGTTGAATTTAAAAAGTTTGCGCGAGTTGTTAGATTAATAGAACAAGGTAAGCATCTTACTGAAGAAGGTTTCAATGAAATCTCAAAGATTGCTTCTGAGATGAATCGAAAATCTGCTCGGATAAAGATAGAGTCCACACCCTGATGAAAGTCAGGGAGTATGTGAGCGAAATTCCTTGTCGGGTAAGTTGCAATTGCCCCTTAAGGGAGTGATCCTTTAAGAAAACCGGCTCATATCGGTGGAACCCTAACGTAAAGTCGAGGGCAATACCGAGGGAAGCTGTCCTTTATATTCATTAGAAAGGATTAGCCCCGTAACGACTGAGGGATTATCCCGAGGTGGTATCTATACCTTGACAATGTTATTTTAATAAAGTAAATTACGGATACCACAATACGCCGGTATCTCAAAGTATGAGATAAAGGTATAGTCTACACCCTTGGAAACAAGGGAATAATGTGAAGTTCCGACCTGCACGAATGGCGTAACGACATCCCCACTGTCTCAGCCAGGGACTCGGCGAAATTGACGTAGGGGTGAAGATGCCCTTTACCCACGGCAAGACGGAAAGACCCTGTGCACCTTTACTGTAGCTTGGCAGTGAATTTCGGGTTTATCTGTGTAGGATAGGTGGGAGGCGATGAAGCGGAGGCGCTAGCTTCCGTGGAGCCGTCCTTGAAATACCACCCTGGTAGATCTGAGATTCTAACCTGGACCCGTCATCCGGGTCGGGGACACTGCCTGGTGGGCAGTTTGACTGGGGCGGTTACCTCCCAAAGAGTAACGGAGGCGCGCAAAGGTTCCCTCAGGCTGATTGGAAACCAGCCGTTGAGTGTAAAGGCATAAGGGAGCTTGACTGTGAGACCGACGGGTCGAGCAGATGGGAAACCAGGCCTTAGTGATCCGGTGGTTCTGTATGGAAGGGCCATCGCTCATCGGACAAAAGGTACGCCAGGGATAACAGGCTGATCCCCCACGAGAGTTCACATCGGCGGGGGGGTTTGGCACCTCGATGTCGGCCCATCGCATCCTGGGGCTGGAGCAGGTCCCAAGGGTTCGGCTGTTCGCCGATTAAAGCGGTACGCGAGCTGGGTTTAGAACGTCGTGAGACAGTTCGGTCCCTATCTGCCGTGGGCGTTGGAAACTTGAGGGGAGCTGCCCTCAGTACGAGAGTACCAGGGTGGACGGACCTCTGGTGTGCCGGTTGTTTCGCCAGGAGCATAGCCGGGTAGCCAAGTCCGGAATGGATAACCGCTGAAAGCATCTAAGTGGGAAGCCAGCCCCAAGATCAGGTTTCCCGGACCGCAAGGTCCCTGAAGGGCCCTCGTAGACTACGAGGTTGATAGGCCGGAGGTGTAATCGCAGTAATGCGTTGAGCTGACCGGTACTAATAGCCCGTGAGGCTTAACCGTATCCTTCCGACGCATGTGCGTTATTCAGTATTTTCTTCAACCAGAAAATGTTAAGTATTTAGAATTTCCCGGTGACCATAGCGGAGGGGAAACACCCGATCCCATCCCGAACTCGGAAGTTAAGCCCTCCAGCGCCGATGATACTGCAGTGGGAACGCTGTGGGAAAGTAGGTCGTCGCCGGGATTTTTTTTATAATCTTATCTTTATGTAATTAAATACAATTAGTTTTTAAAAGAGGTAGTTGAAGAATGGCTGAAAATCTGGAAAAAAAATTAAAAGTGCTTTCTGCCTTTCTTGATATTGATAGAAGTATTGGAGCAAATCTTGAATTAAAAAAGGTTTCCAAAATACTAACTGAAAAGTTGATAAGTGTTACTGGCTGCAATGGATGTGCAATTTTAATTATTAATGGTGATAAAATTGATGTTATTTCTGAATCGGGGTTTTTAAAAAATTTTGATGGGGTGGAATTCAGTAGCAGTATGCCCGCTATTAAATATATTATTGAAAGTAAAAGTGGTATTTTTACGAATGATCTAAAGAATTCTAAGATTGCATCATGTGTTCCTGATGGATGTAATATGAATTCCATGATATGTGAACCAGTAATTGTGGCAGATGTGGTAAAAGGGATTATTCACCTTGATTCTATGAAAAATAATGCATTCGATGAGGAAGATTTATCCTTTGTTAGATTTATAGCAGGAGAAATAGCTTTAGCATTAGAAAGATCTTTAATTTACGAAGAGGTAAAGAATTTATCAGTAATTGACTCTCTTACTGGCTTGTTTAATCGAAGAAAAATGGAAGAGGATTTGGAAAATGAAATTTTGCGGTGCGAAAGATATAAAAGAGAGTTTTCAGTCTTTATGATAGATATTGATTGGTTTAAAAAGTACAATGATTATCACGGTCACCAAAAAGGGGATGATTTGCTGAAGGAAATTGGTTCAATATTTTTGAAAAATTTAAGGAAGGTTGATAAAGTTTACCGCTATGGCGGTGAGGAATTTTTAGTTTTACTTCCTGAAACAAATAAACGAAACGCTATAATTGTAGCTGAAAGGCTTAATAGAATAATAGCTCAAAAAAAATTTGAAGGGGAGGAAGAAAGTCAGCCGAGCGGGAAGATTACAATAAGTATTGGGTTGTCTTCATATCCACTGGATGGTTTGAGGAAAGATGAAATTATTAAAGCGGCAGATTCTGCCCTTTATCGGGCTAAAAGTCATGGAAGAAATAGAATCTGTGTATTTAATAATTAATTTTTACTTTTCCCGTCACTGACCGTGGTTTTGCCTCATGAATCTCCAATTTATATAAATAGCACATCACGGTAACATTTTCTCTTCTTGTGACTTCAATTATATAAAAGAAAATTGTGTGGCTGGAAACAATCGAAGACATCTTAAAATTAATTTCATATCGGATTGTTATTTTCTATTGACGAGTTAATGAAATTCTAATTAAAATGACTATTGTTTTAAGCAAGGGAGAAAACCATGAAAAGTAAATGGCTTGTTTTGGCCTTATTTTCTGCCTTTCTTTTTTGTGTTGAAAGTTTTGCTGGTGAATGGCCAATGTTTAGAAAAAGTCCCCATCGAGTTGCATTCTCTTCAGGAGTAAGTACGATAAATCGCCCATCGCTTCTTTGGAGACTTTACCTTGGGGGGTCGCTGTCGAACGATACTCAATGGGCAGAAGATGTAAATGGTGACGGTATAACTGAATTTGTTTATATAGCAGGAGGAAAACTTGTAGCAAAACTTCCTGACGATTCGATTGTATGGGATACAAAACCATTTGACCTTTTCAGGATAGAAAGAATTGGGGACATAGATGGAATGGGAAGAATTGAAATAGTCGCCTCTGCGCTTGCTGGAAAAGTATATGTTTTCAGCGGCAGTGACGGAAGCATGCTCTGGGAAATGCCTTCGGCAATCTTTGGGAATATAGGTGCGGTTAGATGGGCGGATTTTGATGGCGATGGACTTGATGATATGTATGTAGCGGACCAGGCATGTGGTTCATCAGGGTCACTTGGTGATATTGGTATAGCATTTTCATTTGCTGGCGGCGCTGGTTCTCCTGCAGTTTTATTTCAACTTCAAAGGGGTGTTAGAGACTATATTTGTGGTAACAACGATAGCATTGGAGACTTTGATGGAGATGGTTCTTTAGAAGTTCTTGCACTTGGTATGAGGAGATTCTATCTTTTCGATACACTAACAGGTTCTCTTAAGGGAGTAAGTGATGATCTGGGTTCCCTTCCATACGGTCTTGCTGCAACGGATGTCAGAGACATTGATGGCGATGGAACGGATGAGATTCTATGTTATACAAATAATTCATACACCGCATCTATAAATTCACGAAGAGTTTTTCTCGTTGGCTGGAATGGAACGAACCTATCAAAAAGATGGGAAGTGAGTGTATCAGACCTTGAAAGGGACCAGCATAATTTTGCGCATAATGGCTTAACAGACCTCGATGGAGACGGGAATTTGGAAGTTGTAACTTCATTTTATGAAAATTCTTCTGGTGTTAATTCAACTTATGTTCTTGATGCTTTGACCGGATTTCAAATCGAAACTTTAAGGAATGCTACTTTGAGAGGTATTATGGACATTGATGGAGATGGGCTTGATGAAGTTATGACTGTAGATTCATCAGGGTCTTTGAATTGCTACAACTTTGTTCGAGGTTCACTCGCACTCCTGTGGAGTTTACCATCTATAAGACCTGTGTATTTTTTAAATGTTCTTAAACGCGACAGGCAATCTGCAATAAATGACCCCCTTGTGATAGATTTTGATGGAGATGGAATTAAAGAAATGGTTGCTTATCATCTCAATACTGATGGCATAATTGATGAGATTCAGGTTTTGAATGCGGAAACTAACCCTCCAAGCCTTTTTTCTTCGTATTCACCTGGAGTTGATAAAACACCACTTACAATGCAACCATTTGAAAACATTACTGAAACAGGTATGCAGGTCGTAATGGCAAGAAGTGATGGTTACTTGATAATTTTCGATAGGGGGTTCATTCCAGTCAACGACCCTTCTGATATACAAACAGGGATGAGAATTGGAGGTTATTATTCAGGTAGGTCAGGATGGGGACAGGTTCCAGTTGCAGGTGACCTCGATGGAGATGGTGATATAGAAATTGTTGTGAGAGATTCAAAGGGGAGCCTTTTAGGGCTGGATGCAAGGGGTGCTTCACTTGTAACTACTCCTCTGATATTATGGGAAAGACGCGGTGAGACTTATCCCACTATTGTTGATATGGAAGGTGATGGAAGAAAAGAAATAATTACTGAAATTTCAGGTTACGGTTCGAGCAAAATAAGAGTAGTGGAATCCAATGGGACGACTGTTAGATGGGAAAGAATGGTTAGCGATAGGGAACAGATTATTCAGTTTGACCCCGTGCCAGAGGATGTTACAGGAGATGGAATTAAAGATATACTTTTTAATCTTTTTGACAGGGGTAATGGCAATGCTGTAATTGGAATTTTAAATGGCATTGATGGGACAGATTTATGGCCAGGCAGATATACAACACTTGTTGCTGGATCAGGATATGGAGGAAGCGCATTTTGGGATGTTACTGGCGATGGAAAACCAGACGCATTTGTTTGCCCGAGAAATCTCATGGTAATTTTAGACGGTGGAACAGGTAGTCAATTAAGAAGTGCAGATGCAGGATATTGTCAGACACCTGCAATCTTAAATATTGATTCAGACTCAGACATGGAAGTGGTTTCAGTGGGCTCTCATTATGAACCAAGGGCTTTTGATTTGAACTTAAATCAAATCTGGAGAACTTCTTCGGGAAGAAACTTTACAAGAGACCTTGGAAGTTTCGCCAACTGTCCCACAGGAAAAGTTTTCATGGAGCCACCATACAATTCGCCTATTTTAATGCTCTGGAATGCAGCAACAGGAGAATTTTTAAGGGAACTTGTTCTTGCTGAAGGTGGGATTTATTCTACCATAAATGATGCGATAGCAGATGGAAAGAGACCTGGGATTTTAGGAAATGTGACTGTTAAAGAAGATTTGACAGGAACAGGTAGAACTGGTGCCCTTATTGGTTCGACTGATGGTTATCTTTATGCTATAGATCCATGTAATGGTAGTCTTATCTGGTCGCTCAATTTCCGCTATCCTGTCGGAGAGTCAATTTTTGCGGACACAGATTATGACGGAATTGATGAAATAGTTGTTACAGTTGCAGATGGTTATATTTATGGTGTTGACCGTGAAATTTTCCCCGCACCAGGATGGGTTTACGATACAGACCCTCCGTCTGGAATAACAGATGCAGATGTTGATTCGATAGAAACTGCTGATACTCTTTATGCTTCCTGGGAGGCGGTACCATTAGCGACCAGTTATGAATACGGTGTTTTGACTGCTTCGGGGAATTTTATTACAGTTCCTGAATTCATAAATGTCGGGAATGTTACTTCTGTTACAGCGTCTCCTCTGAATCTTCGACTTGGTGGAAGATATTATGTGGCGGTGAGGGCTATAGGTCCAGCTGGGAGCTCGAGCGAAGCGATAAGCGATGGAGTTACAATTGTTGACGGTTCACCCCCAACTGTTTCTATTTCTGCAACGCCGAATCCTTTTTCACCTGATGGAGATGGTTTTGAAGATACAACATCGCTAAGTATAAGGTTGAGGGACAAAAGGGGAGTTACTTCATGGCAACTTGTAATATTCGATTCAACTGAAACTAATGTTGTAAAGGATTTTGGAGAGAGAGCCTCTCATGGAACAGATTTTCTCGAAATGATTGAATGGGATGGAAAAGATGCATCTGGTATGGTTGTTTCGGAGGGGGAATACATTGCGATTGTAGTGGCAAGGGATGAATCTTTGCATCAGACAAGGCAAAGGCTTTCCATTTTTGTTGAGTTTCCACGGGTTGAAGAGTCTATTTCGGAGGTAATGGAAGAAGGTGTGGAGCAAGTTTCAGAGGAAGATTTTCAGGAAGCAGGAGAGATTGCCGAAGCGGTGGAAGAACAATGGTATCCTGACGCAGCTGTGGATGCGAGGATGGATGTTGAGCAAGACCTGATGATGGATGGTGAGTTACATGAAACGAAATCTGGTTGCTCCTGTTCAATTGTGAAATAAAAAGTTTTAGACTTGATTTGACCTTCTGTAACACATCTGTTCAAAGTAAATTTTTTAGAAGGAAAGGTCATTCCTGCGAAAGCAGGAAGCCATTTTAAAAGCCTTATTCTATGTAAGTGAAATTTGTGAATTTAGATTATTTTATAAAACGGTGACCAGTAATTTTATTTTATCCCTTTACTTTTTATGATTTTAATTTTCAAATGGAATGGTTCTTTCAGAAGTAGATTAAAAATTTTAAAAATTTATTTTTAATAATTTTGGGGAATAAGGAGTTAAAAATGAGAAAAGCAAAAAGTAAAAAAAAGAAAAAGAGTGAACTGGACGAACTGATAGATTTTCTACCTGAGGAGTTTAGAAATACATGGGAGAGGATGCCAGATGATATGAAAGAATATTTTGTTAAGGCAGCTGAAGAATCAAAAACTCCTGAGGAATTTATTTCGAGGATTATGGTAGGATGCTGCCCTCAATGCGGGTCACCTGAAACAATTAGTTGCGAGGAAGTTGAGGAAATAGAAGATCCTACTGTTGGGATTTGCAAAACCTGTGGTCTTTTGTGGTGCCTTGAATGTCAGGCACCTATAGAAGATGAGGAAGAATGCCTTCACTGGGATATTTGTCGCAAATGTGAAAAATCTAAAGATTTAAAAGCAGATTGCGGGGAGGTTGCCAGTGAGTGCGAAAAAGTAAAGAAGTGGTTTGAAGCCAAATCTATTGAAGTAACAGGTTCGATTTGCTCTTGGTGTGGAAAGAAAATTCCTGAAGATGAAGTCCGCTTCGTTTTTGGAGCGAAAATAAAAAATATGCCACAAGAATTAAAAGATAAATGCGGGAGATTTTTTATTCCATTCGGTAAGTCGCAAAAAAAAATTGGGGTAATAGTTCCTTTGCCAAGCTGGAAAATAAAGAAACACAATTGTGATATTATTTTTGTTGCCTGTTCACGAGATTGCGTTGGAACAATAGGGGATTATTTTGAATCTGAAGGACTATCATCAGAGTTTGTTTTCGACCTTTTTTAAAACAGACAAAGAATTTTTTGAAAAATGCGAATCACAGCAAACCAGTTAACACTCTTTAGAATTGTTTTAATACCCATTCCATGTGCAATTTTAATAATGGGGGGACAGGAGGCAAAGTTAGTGGCATGGGCTCTATATATTGCCATTGGAATTACTGATTTTTTCGATGGAATGCTTGCCCGCAAGTATGGTTCGACAAAATTGGGTTCCCTCCTTGACCCTATAGCAGATAAAATTTATATAGCGCTTCTTTTTCTTCCAATGGCGGTAACTGGAATAGCACCTCTATGGCTTGTGATAGCATTGTTAATAAGGGACCCCATAGTTACCTCTCTCAGGTCTTTATCGCAGATTAGAGGTTTGGTTCTAAAAACTGCCTCTTTTGCTCAATACAAAACTGCTATAGAAATGATAACCGGGGGCTATATGATATGGGTTTTTGTTGTTCCTGATAAAAAAACAACTCTCATTGCAATGTTTGTTGTTTTTTTACTCTGTCTCGGGTGGTTTATAGCATACTGGATATGGAAGAAAAAAATTCACCCGCGCCTTGTAACTCTGGTTGGAATGGTAGCACTGGCTCTGGGAATAAGAGCAGTGCTGTCAGTAGAAACTACGATTTTGGTTTATGGTCTGGTAGTTTTATTGGTGACATGGGTATCTGCTATTCATTATATTATCATCGTTGGAATGAACTACTCTTCAAGCAATGCAAAAGCAAGCATTGACTGGATAATCAGCACTTTTTTAGAAAGTGTTGTAATTTTCTTTTTTGTTTTAATTTTACTGGACATTGATGGGTTACCTGTTTGGGTTCCGATTGGAGTAATATCACTTGAACTTGCTCTTGGAGCTTTCGACAATTTTATAACCTCGGAAAGAATGATAAGAAATAGAATGGGAACATGGTGCAAAGTTCTGCTTCAATTATTGATTATCGGGATTATTTTATTTAAAGTCTACTATCCATCGAAAATTCCGTTTTTCATAGACTACGAAATCTGGGTTGATGGTTATCTTCTCTTCGGGATTACCATGATTTATTTCATATTTATAGCAACAAAATATAGCAGAAATTTAGTTGCAAAGAAAATATAAATCTAAGAAATAATGCCTTTTTATTAAAGAATTTCTAAAATTTTTTTGAAGCATTACTGAAGCAATACTATAATTCTAACGAGATAAACCAATACTACCGCTAATGAACAATTTAGGGTCCCTTAGAGGTGTTTTCACACTTGGGATATATGTCTAATTTTATCTCGCCACTCAATTTCCTTTTATTTCCCATATCGTCTGAAAAGGTTATGTCAAGTTGCATTATAATCGGAGGTTCTTTCAATGATTCAAAGTTAATGGTTCCTGATGCCGTTAATGAATAAAAAGAGGAAGTTACATACTCACTGCATGGTGATTTCCATGATATGTCAAGGTATTCATCATATTCAATGCTTATTATTCTTTCATCATTAACATTTATTGATTCTCCTTCTTTGATACTATCGGAGTCTTTTAATTTAATTTTAAAATGTCCATGACCATCAACGCTTCCGTAACAATTATCTTTTATAATATTATCACTATCCAAAGATAAGGAAACAGAATATTCTGGTTCCTGACCTATAGAATATATATATTCCCCCGTATGATATTCATTTTGGAGGTAGGGAACAAATTCTGAGGAACTACTTCCATAGCAATCTTTTGAAATAAATGGATTCGAACCGTATCCATGGTTAGTAATTGTAATATTTGTCGAACATTCAGAGGAATCTACTACCTCCATAAAAAAACCTGAGCAATTGCAAAAATATTTTGTAGCAGATTTCTTAATACAATTGTAGTCTGTGCAACCTGAAATTTCATTTGATAAGCCCGATAACGCAAGGATTAAAATTAGATTTTTTAAGAAATTTGCATTAATTTTTTTTATTTGTGCTAATGCTGTGTATAATTTTTTACAATCATAGTGAAAAATTAATACATTAAGATGTCCTAAAAACATTTTAATACCTCCTTTCTTTGACTTCTACTTAATACTTCCGCAAAAAAAATGCCAGAAATCAACTGGTTTGCCACCATTTAAAATCTTGTTCCTGTCCCTGCCTTCGCAGAGGTAAACCTTGTTCCTGCGAAAGCAGGAATCTATATACGCATCCTATCATTCCTGACCCCTTTCACAGAGGTAACCTTCTATCCTCGCTAGGCGGAGTTTTTCAATTTGTTTCTCCTTTAAAAATAATGAGTTAAAGCAATGGTACATGCTCGTTCCATCCTATGCAGTTTGCTCTGTATTCCGTGTGCAATTTGCTTTGGATTACCTGCGTAGTTTTGGTCGTAATACGCAGCCAGTTCCCATTATTGCCAGCTATTCCAGTGGAAATCTACAAATAATAAATTGGCAAAAAGATGACCCAGGAGTTACCAACCTTTTTTCTGTCATTATAACCTTTAGTCAAAACAATTGCCTTTTTCGGAGTAAATTTTTCTATAAAACTATGCAAACTTTTTCCAATTACTGGCCGTTTTGAATACCTTACTTCGATTGGCACAATCTCATTCTTTTCTTTGATGACGAAATCTACTTCCGCTTTACTTTTCGTTCTCCAAAAGTGCATTTCTTTAAAAATATCTTCCTGTTTCTTCAAAAAAGTAAAGGCATAATTTTCAGCTAATCCGCCTATATCCTCTCGCAAAGAAGCTGGTCGAAAATCTAAAAGAGCATAGTTGCGCAACCCCATGTCAATAAAATAAACCTTGGGTATTTTAGTTAGTTCGGTTCTTCTGTTAGTAAAAAATGGCTTAACAAAATCAATAATGTAAGTTTGCTTCAAAATTTCTAAATGCTTTAATAAATTTTTATAATTCAACCCAGAAGAATTTGATAGCTCACCATATTCTACCAAATTACCAATTTGCGCAGACAAAAATTTAACTAACCTAACCAACTCATCTTCTGTAGCCAATTGCAAGAGACTTCTAATATCTTTCAAAAGATAATTATCCAGAATACTTTCGAGAATCTTTTGTTTAATCTTATCTTCTCTTGTTAAGACCACAGATGGATAACCACCATAAACAAGATACCTTTCAAATTGCCTCTCCAGCCTTTGGTTAATCACATCACCAAAAGCATCACTTGGTTTAAACCTTGTGAGTCCAAGATTTCTTTTGCAAAGCAGATCATACAACTCCTTATCAGCAAAAGAGAGATATTCGCGAAAAGAAAATGGCAAAAGAATAAATTTAAACATCCTGCCAACTAAATATTTCCCGGTTTGAAAAGTAAGTTCTAAAGAGGAAGAACCAGAAATAATATACTTTGTTTTAGTTGTATCATATAAATATTTTAGTTTTTGCCCCCCATCTTTAGCATATTGAAATTCATCAATTATCACTATCTCGTAGCCACTGTATAAATCCTTAAAATCTTCCAGGTTCTCTTGAAATAAAGCTAAGTTCTCCCTTTTCTCAAAGGTTATAAATTTTACTTTCTTACCCTTTTCCTCTAAAACCTTCTTTAAATATTCCAAAAATGTTGTCTTCCCCGCTTGTCTTGGTCCAACAATCACCAAAATTTCCTTTCGCTTTAAGAAAGGCTGAATTTTATCTTCTAATTCGCGATGAATGTACATAAATTTTAGCAGGGTTATTTTTTATTCTTAATAAATTTTAGCAGGGTTAATTTAAAAGTCAAGTTTTCGAATTGAATCATTTAAAGTCTTCCCGAAATAGATTCATTGAATCATATAAAAATCTTGCTGAAAAAGGAAGAGGGGATAGAAAAAAGCCTCCTAAGGAAAGGAAACGGGAGGCAAAGAGACATGAGGCTAAAAATGGCTGATAAGCATTAAATAATAAATGAGTAAGCAAAGCGCATATAGAAAGATTAGAAAAAGAGAAAAGAATGGCATTTGGAAGCAAACTGAGGAGGTTAAAGGATACCATCGCAGGTATTATGCGGCGTGGTTATTACGGAATCATGGGAGGAGGGTGAAGATAGGGAGGAATTTGGTAGTTGTAGGGGATGTAAGAAAACGGGGTTCAAGAAACTGGAAAAGAAAGAATGATGATGAGGTAAAAAGAGTAGATGCTTAACGAAGCCTGGGACATTACTCAAAAAGCAGATTCCTATCAGGACCTTTTTTGAGTGGGATGATACCCGTCCATGTTATGTGGAAGTGTATCTTGTCAGTTACGATGGAGGGAACCCGGAAGGGGAATTTGCTACACACTGGATTGTCGTCGATGTTTCGACAGTGTGAAGTGAGCATATTGCAGTACTAAATAGGGCACAGGTTACACGAATTGTCAAGACTTTATGTAAATTTGGGCATGGTTCAAAAAATGATGCTTTATATGACCTCTTCCCCTCGACAACCCGCACGACTACGCCCATCATCTTCTCCTTTCAGTTTTGCTTCATGACTTCCCATCCTCCGCAGACCGCACAATCACGCCAGCCACCATCTTCTCTCGGTTTGGGCTTGATAAATCAATCTCCTACAAAATGGTGGATTTTTGCCACTTTTTAATATGTTTGCACGGGCGAACGGCTGTTCGCCCCTAAGTTCTGAACCATGCCAATTTTTGTATTATAAAAATCAATAAAATTTTGCGTTATAAATTGATAAATCGGGAAAAAAGGAAGGAGGTGCCCTTATTTTTTGACTGGGATTAGGAATAATGCTATTATTATTAAAGAATTTTTAGGAATGATATTATTAAAATTAAAATGACTGAATTTTTTAATCGTTCTATTCTTGATAAACTAAAAAAGTGGATATTTAGAAGGGAAATTTTTGCCATTAAAGGTCCCCGCCAGTCCGGAAAAACAACGATTCTTAAAATTCTACAGAAATACCTCATTGAAGAAGAAAAGATTGATTCTAATAATATTATATTTCTTACCCTTGAAGACCGTGATATTCTCTACAAGTTATCAGAAAACCCGAAGGAATTTGTTCAAAGTTTCATACTTCACAAACCGAACGAACGGTTTTTCTTTTTTATTGATGAGTTTCAGTATCTTCGAGATGGTGGTCAGAAATTAAAACTTCTTTACGATATTTTTGAAAATATTAAGTTTATTATCACAGGCTCGTCTTCTTTAGAATTAACCAGCGAGACCGCTAAATTTCTTGTAGGGAGGGTTTTTTCATTTTTTCTTTATCAATTGAATTTTGAAGAGTTTATTGGAGTTCAGTCAACTCAACTGAGTAATGTATATCAGGAAAGAGCAAAACTTGTAAGAGATTTTATTAACGAAGGAAAGGATTTTATTGTTCCCGATAGGGATATTTTTGGGGCGGATTTTGAGCGTCATTTTGAAAAATACCTTTTGTTTGGTGGTTATCCAGAGGTAATAAAAACAGATGATATAGAAACCAAAAAATTAATTCTTAAAAATATTTTTGATACCTATGTAAACAGAGATATTATTGATCTTCTCAGAATTATGGATATTGGTAAGTTTAGAAAGATTCTCGAATTATTGGCAAATCAGATAGGTAATTTAATTAACTATAATTCTCTAACGAATGATTCCCAGAGTTATTTTTCTCAATTGAAACACTATCTTTCTATTTTAGAGCAAACATTTATTATTGAACAAATAAGGCCATTTTATTCAAACAAAACAACTGAACTCAAAAAAAATCCCAAAATTTACTTTATTGATACAGGATTTCGTAACTACCTTCTCAATAACTTCAATGACCTTTCTCTTCGACCAGATAAAGGAGAAATTGTCGAAAATTCTGTTTTTATTCAGTTAAGGACAAAAGGGATAGAGAGTATCAAATACTGGCGAACATTATCCAAGGCGGAAGTTGATTTTATTATTGATTCAGGTGAAAGATTAATTCCCATTGAAGTAAAATATTCCTATTTTAAAAATCCCACTGTATCCCGTGGTTTCAGGAATTTTTTACTTCAGTATCAACCCGCCATTGCAGCCATTCTAACCAAAAACTTCTGGGGAAGTATCAAAATAGACAAAACCGTAGTAAAGTTTATTCCTGTATGGTACCTGTAAAATAGCCGTTAAGGGAGTTGAAATTTTTGGAATCATCCCATATTTTGAGAACCTTAAAAAATGTTGTTCGGTTAAGGTAAAGAAAACTGAGAGAAAAAGTCCCACATTACTTCGTTTGCATTCAAATCATCGTTATACGGTCCTATCAAAGCGATACAGAGAGCTTCTGAACCTCCTGGCCAGCAGTGTCCCATTGGGTCGAGAGTACAAAAGCCAACTTTAACACCACCATCGCAAACTTCATAAATCTCACAATAAGAAGATTCCCCATATTGAATTGTTGTTACTGTGTCCTGGCATCCATTTATTGTACGCCATTCATTGATTGCATTCCGCCCGCTACTATATGGGACAAGGTTATCCTGAAGACCATGAAACCCTATAACAGGTACCGGGCGTGGAGGGGCACACGGTGATATTCCCATTGCACCGGATACTGGGGCAACCGCAGCAAATACATCTGATGCTTCGCATCCTAATCGGTGAGACATATAACCTCCATTTGACATTCCTGTTGCATATACCCTCTTTCTATCAATACAGAGTTTTGATGAAATGTCTGCTACAACTGCTTTAAGGAAACCTACATCATCTATTCCCATACTGGCTGCGGTACCACAGCATAATCCCGCATTCCACGAGTTTCTGTATCCGTCGGGGTAAGCAACAATGAACCCCTTAGCATCAGCAGTCGGATTCATATTGGAAAAGAGAACCTGCTGCGAAGCATTCGAAGTAAAACCATGAAGATTAATTACGAGGGGTGTCAAAACCGTTTGGTTGTAAGAAGGAGGGACATGAACGATGTAACTTCTATTCATTCCTCCAAAAACTAATGACAATGTGTGGTCTCCCTGACCAATGTCACCCGGAACCGGACAGTAGGTAATTTCTCCGTCTTCTTCATAATATGCATCCTCTGGCATTTCATCTTCATCAGTTACATCAAATTCAACTCCTGAATCGTCCTCATTTCCTCTGTCCTCTTCCTCAAGCAAAATTATTTCGTTTATAGCATCTTCACTGCTATCCATCCCATCATTTTCCCCATCCTGCCTTCCTGAAACACTATTTCCGCATCCTGCACATACATTCCAACAAAAAATTAAGTTTATAAGTATTAGTTTATTCATTGTTGCCACCCTATCTTATTAAATTGTAATAATTTCGTGAATATATTCAAATCTCACCCCATTTCCATTCACAGTAACCAATCGGATTACATTTTCATCATCCCATGTTGCATCGGTAACATAAACAATGTAACCCCCTTCAGGAACAGGTCTCTCATAAGTTATGTGAACATGTCCTGCAAAGTCTGCATAAACCGCACTTGCATAAGGTCCTGAAAGTGATTCTATACTGTCCATCTCACCCCATGTAAAAGCACCAAGGTGCATCGGAATATGGGAGAACATAACAATGCTTTCTGATGCATCTTTTGGAGTCGAAAGAAAAATCTCTTCAAACCACTGCCATGTTCCACCTTCAAAATTGTGCAAATCACCAAATTCACTGAAGGGTTCACCCTGTCCCCGAACAGCCCAATCGAGCCCGATAAAATGAACTCCATGGTGTTCAAAGTATAAATTTGTAAACCAGCTTTGCTGCCCTGCTTCTGGATTCCAGACAGGTGCCGGGGATTTCTGCCAGCCGGATAGTAGAGTTGAAAGAAAATCGTACTGCTCAGAAAAAGTAGTGGAAAAGGCTTCTTCTGCGTTAGAGACCACTTCATTGTCTCCAATGATTGGCACATAAGGCACTGTAAGTTCCTCGAGAATTTGGTGCGATATCTCAAGCCCGCTTCCCCATCCAATGTCACCAAGAACCAGCACCAATTCTATCATGCGGTCAAATGCATGCGTATTAATCCATTCAACACATGCTCTCAATCTGTCAGCATTGGAATCATTACCTGTTACATGCGTGTCCGTGAGTATTGCAAATGAAAACAATGGTTCAAGTGGTGGTTCGCCTATTTCTTCCTCGTCCGGGGTGGAATCGAAAGCATCTATTATATCAATAACAGGTTCATCTTCGTTATCCAGCTCTGGTTCTTCCTCCATGAATGAATCCTCGTAAGAATCAAATTCTAATTTTGCGTAATCGAAAATTTCATCATAAATCTCTTTATCAATAGAAGGGTCGCCGGGTATAATGTCTCCGTCTAAATCTTCATTTTGCGGTGAACCGCATGAGATAATAAAAAAACTAATAATAAAAAGAGATACTTTAATCATATACTATATTTTATTACCTTAAAAAAGTGTAAAAATAAAGTAAAACCATTTCTTAACTATTTTGCGATTTCTTCAATATTTATTATTTTTGAACTGCTTAAAAATCTGAATGCTTCTTCGAAGTCGGCAAGCCCATCAATTGTCAGAACTATCAAAAATCTTCCACTTACAAGTAGAGCACCTTTGCTCTGGGCATTTTTGCCGGAATAACCATTTTTTTCTCTTACAAGGATGAATCCTTTATGATTACCTATTGTAACTTCTTTCTGCCTCGGCGAATGAACCTTTTTAGCTATGGCAAGTCCCATTTCATATCCCACCCGAACCTCCCCTGCCTGCATGGTGTCCATAATTGCAATATTTGCAATTACCCCATCTTTTCTCCAGAATTTGCTCGAGGCAATGGGCAACACTGAGTTTTTTTGTTTTTCTCTGGTTAACTCGGTTTTGCCGATTTTTTCCCATCCCGCGATTTCTTCAGGAAGCCCTTTTGAAAGTTCTTCTGGCGTAGCCAGTTTTTTCCCTTCAAACTGGGACATCTGCTTTGCTGCTTTATCTGTTGCTTCATCTCCCACTTCCGCCAGCATTTCCACTATTGCGTCCAGCCCCGCTTCCCCGGGTGGAAAAGAGTCAGGGTCCATACCTGAAAAACCACTCAAATCAGGAAGATTATTTGAATATTGAGAAGGCGCGGTTGTGGTTACCAATTTTTGTGCTTCGTTTGTACTTTTGTAATCAGGAAGATTCTCCTTTGCTTTTTTTTGAATTTCTTCCGGAGTTTTCTTATCTGCAAGTGCTTCTTGCCCGGTGGAAGAATTTAATACTTTTTGCCCTTCCGCTGCAGTTTTTTTTATTTCTGGTGTAATAAATCTTTTTTCAGTCGAATTTTTTCGACTGCTTTCCTTTCCACAACCTCCACATCCTGAAAAGGTTTCTGCAGTAATAAAAACAATTAAAAATGAAATGACAATTTCAGTCAATTTTCCCCTCACTCGATGCAGTATCCATATTCTACTGAACCAAGAATTACATGAGGGTCGAAAGCATGGCATGTTCCAACAACGCAATAGCCCGTAGGATACCTGCAGTATCTTGTGCATGTATTATTAAACGGCATGCAAAAAAATCCAGGAGCGCATTCGCTATCGCTACTGCATGAATCGCGGTCTCTTCCTTCACCAGAATGCGGGTCACAATCGGTTAAATATCGTCGAAGTCCCCCTGCTTCCTGGTAAATCATGCATGAAAAACCTTCTGAGCACCCAATATTAGATATTGGGTCACATGCTTTCGAACATAATTTTACTCCCGGGATTGGAGAATTTCCGTACATTAAATCGTAAACACAAAGGCTCCCTGTTCCAAAGCAGTCAAAATCGTTTCTACAATATCTGTAACAGACTCTTGAGCTTCCACCATTTGAAAGACAGCCGAGACCCGGTGCACACGCTGTGTCATTTAAGCATTTCTGCCCCTCAGTGTTTGTTCCTGCGGGAATACATACTCTGTCGATGCCACTAATTGTACATTTTTCTGCGAAGTCACAACCTTCCTGTGTCCACAAGTCACATTCGACAATAGGACATATATCTCCCATGCAGAGGTCCTGTGCGGTATCATCTTGAATTAGGTCCCGAGGGATGTCGACTGCATCAACATCGGGAATATCTACCGGAAGGTCTATATCCGGAAAATCGCTAATATCTGGTAAATCTGTAATTGCATCTGCATCCTTTTGTTCAATAAAACAGGTAGAATCACAACCATCCCCGTTGATTTTGTTTCCATCATCACACTGTTCTGTTGATTCAATAATCCAGTTACCGCATATAGCATTTTCTCTAAGGCATTTGTCATTGCAGCCATCACCATTAATTAAATTGCCATCATCACATTCTTCTGAAATTTCACGAGCACCATTTCCGCAGACATGAGTTGGTGTGTTAGAACCAGAATCGCCGCACGAAAATATTCCAGTAACAAATAATAGACCTATTAAACATGTTATTTTATTGGTGGCAAACATTAATCTTAAAACCTTTATAAATAATAGCATGCTCCAATTTCCCTTCCTCCAATAGAAACTGTCAAATCAACACATGTATAGCCAGCCGGGCAAGCTGGTGAATCAACATAGCAATATGCAAGACACATTAAATCGGTTGTGTAGCAGAAGTAACCAGGGGCGCAGTCCCTTTCCTGACTGCAATAACTACCCTGTGTTCCTGTTCCAACTTCTCCATTGCAATCTGTAAAAACCCTTCCTGTAGATGTATCTTCGTACAAATCACAGGCGTGGTTTGGAGGACACCCTGAAGCTCCAGAAGGAGGAAGCGTGCAAGCGTAATTGCAGATATTAGCTCCAGGTATTGGCGTATTATTATAATAAAGAGGAAAACAATAAGAATTAGCAGACCCGCAATCGGAATCGGAATTGCAAAAACTGAAACATGCTGATGTCGAGTAGTCCGAACTTGTAGCAAGGCAAATATAACCCGGGGCACAATCGCTGTCGGTGATGCATGTAGAACGAAGTCCACCTGTTCCTGCCTGAGTACATGTTCTTTGTGCATTCGAATCGAGAGAGCATTTCATTCCTGAAGAACATCCGCAATTTGGAATCAATCCGCATGGTGATTCAAAACAGGAACTCTGGTCTATATTATTTTCGGGAATAGGGTCAAAAATTGGCTCGGGTATCGGGTCGAATGTTTGTTCTTGTGCCGGGTCGAAAGTAACATCTGTAGTTGGGTCAGATATTATATCAAAAGGTGTTTCGAAAACAGGAGTTTCAATAGTTTGTTCCGAAGAAAAGTCAGATATTAAGGATGTACCTTCTGCACAACCATCTAAAAATAATAAAGATAAAATTATATTTGAAAAAATAATTGAATGGCAAGAATTAAAATATTTTGGACAATTCCTATATTTCATTTTTAAAATATTTAACCCTGATTATTTGCTTGATTAATATAAAACTACTATAAATTTTTAATTTTTCAATTGTATTAAAATAAAAATTATAGCGTGGTGGTGCTTCATGACACCCCCGTCCACCACATACTGCACGACTACGCCAGCTTTCACCTTCTTATGGTTTTCGATTCCGCTCACCCAACCGTCCTACCATGGGTTTAAGTGTATGTTTGTTGGTATCTTTGATTTCTCTCCCCACCTTTATTAGATTCCTCAGCCACCCACCAGTACTCGAAACGACCACATTTGGCGAATATTTAGTCAGAGAATCAAAACAGAAAGAAGCAGGTGGAATTCTCCATGTTTTTATCATAAAAATAATAAAGAAACAATTATAGATTCCCGCCGAAGTTTATCCCTGTGAAAACAGGGACGGGAATGATAGAGGAAGGTCATTTAGATTTCTACTTCCATGAGTATAAGAAGTCATTCCTGCGGAAGCAGGAATCTATAAACTATAACTTTCATTCTCAGGGGTGGGCAAAATTGCCCATGAATGTTTAATAAAATGCAAAGGATAAAAAAATTACTTAAAAATTTTTTAAACTTTGACGAAAATTAATGGAAATGATAATTATAGTATAGATAAAAATTTTAAAAGATTTTAGGGACTGTTGTGGGTATAGATCCTTTAATAGGAAGAATTATTCATAATAGATTCAGGCTTGAAGAAAGGCTTGGTGTAGGGGGGATGGGGGCAGTTTATAGAGCAAGGCACCTCTTTCTCGACAGAATTGCTGCAATAAAGATAATACAACCTGAGCAGAAATCCCAGGACCATTTTAGAGCGTGGTTTCTTCGTGAAGCTCGTGCAGTTAACATGATAAATCATGCCCATATAGTTGAAATATATGATTATGGTGAAACAGAAGATGGACTGGCGTATCTGGTAATGGAATTTCTTGACGGAATTCCTCTTTCAAAGTTGATTGCAAGAGGTCCAATGGATCTTCGAGAGAGCGTTGATATCATGGAACAGGTTTGTGCTGCTCTTGCAAGGGCGCATGATATGGGTGTGGTTCACAGGGATTTGAAACCGGATAACATATATCTCATAGAAAAGGGCGGGAGAAAGAATTTTGTGAAAATTCTCGATTTTGGTTTAGCCCGTGTTATGAAAGAAGGGAGACTTACGGAAGAAGGAGCGGTATTTGGTACTCCGGAATACATTTCACCTGAGCAGGCTCGAGGGGAAGATGCTGGACCTGCGGCTGATTTGTATTCACTGGGGGTAATATTTTATGAAATGGTAACGGGAAGACTCCCATTCGAAAGTAAAGACCGGGATAAACTTTTTGGAATGCATATTTATAAACAACCACCACCTCCATCCCACTATATAAAAACTATATCTCCTATTGCAGAAGGAATAATAATGAAGTTACTTTCAAAAGTTCCTGAGGAAAGGTTTGTGGATGCACACCACCTTCTTGAAGAGATTAAGAATCTCCAGAGGCTTTTACCACAGGTTGGTGGAGAGGAAAATGGGGATTTTCAGAGTCTTCCTGTTCGAACAAGCTTAAATCCCCAGTCTGTACAGATAAAAAGTAAAATCCCGGAGTTTGCCGGATGGGCAATAAAGAGTACAATTTTTGCCAGGATGGTGGCTCGTGCTTTTCCAGCGGGAGGGGTACCTCAGGAAATTGCTTCCGCACAAAACGAACTCTGGCAACTTACAGGGGAAGCAGCAAGACTTGATGGGGAAATATCTGCAGAGGCAAAAAGACTCGAAAAAGCTGAAAAGAGAGCTGCGGATTTCAAAGCGCAGACAGGTAGAAAAATTGAGGAACTGAGTAGAGAGATATCGAAACTTGCCCGCGAAATTTCGAGAGTACAGGAAGAACTGGAATCCCGTAGAAGGCAGGCTATGGATTTGGAGGATGAAATAAAAAATCTTCGCCTGCAAATAGCAAACCTCGAGAAGTCCTCTACCCCGTACGAAGTTCTCAAACAGGTATATGAGAAAGCAGGTGCACTCCATGCCAATTTCATTGCTGTAAAGCAGACCGTGCATTCCCTTGAAACTAAACTTGTGAAGGATATGGAAAAAAATAAGCAGATGGAGGAAAGTGTCGAATTTTATCGAAGAGAACTCGAAAATCGGATAGGGGTTCTGGAGAGGGAAATATCGCAGGCGAGGGAAAATGTGGAAAAAAAAGGGATAGAAGGAGCAAAAATAAGAAAAAGATTGGTAGAACTCGCATCATTTCTTGTGGAAAAGCTTTATCCCAAGGAAGAATGCATGGACCTTTTTGTTGAATTAGAAGAATGGTCAAAGAAAATTTAATAATAGAAAAATTTTTATGGATTTTGTTTTATTTTTTTTGTAAGTTTTTTGATTAACAGTTTCGATTGTTAAAATTTTTGCAGAATGCAGGGTAAAATTAAAATTATTTTTGCTAAAAATTAGAGGGGGAATAAAAATGTCATGGGAAAAAATTGCAGTCGGACCTATTTCACAAGAACTTGAAGGGGCTGCAAAAAATGCTGTAACAGTTTGTTTGAGCGCAAGGAAAGGGGAGAGAGCAACTTTAATATGCGATGCAGCTTCAAGATTGGGAGCATCAGCAATAGCTAAGGCTTTTGAAGAAGAAGGGTTGGAATTGGAAGCGTTTGTTATTGAGGATTTCGGAAAAAGACCGATATCCCGGTTTCCGCTTCAGGTAATTGAACAACTCAAGAATTCTGATGTTTCTGTTTTCTGGGCCGTTCCACAACCGGGGGAACTTAGAGCAAGAACTCAAATACTTGAAATTGCTGTTGAAAAAAAGTTGAGGCATGCACATATTTTAGGTGTGAGTGTTGAGCACTTCACCAGTGGACTGAATATAGATTATTCCCGAATTGAGGTACTGCAGGCTAAATTAATAAAAATGCTCGAGAAAACTTCTGAAATCAAAGTAATGAGCCCTTTGGGAACGAGTATGACTGTCCTTCTTGAAAAGGGTCAGCAGTTTGTAGGGGTAAATGGTATTATAAAACCCGGTAATTGGGAAAATCTGCCTTCCGGCCAGATAATGTGTGTTCCTCGTTTTGTTTCTGGAACATTTGTAGCAGATGGAAGTATAGGAGAATGGTTTGGAACAAAATACGGGGATATTTCCAGCCATCCAATTCATGTTGATATTGAAGATGGAAAATTGAAAGATGCAAGGTCAATAAACCAGAGACTGGCTCGTGAATTTTTGTTGTATGTTCGCTCCAACCCCAATGGGGATAAGGTTGGTGAATTCAGTATTGGGACAAACATAGGATTGGATTCTTTCACGGGGATAACAAGCATAGATGAAAATGTACCTGGTTGCCATGTTGCTTTCGGTAGCCCACCTCATCCTTTAAGTATGACTGCAGGCTGGGAAGCAAAGACAAAGGTTTCCTTGATACCGAGAAATGTTGATATTTTCTTTGATGGGAAAAAAATTATGGGAAAGGGTAAATTCATTCCTGAATTAATCGAATGAAAGAAAAAAAAGTCTATTTTGTATCTCTTGGATGCCCTAAAAATCTTGTGGATTCAGAAATATTGCTGTCGATTGCTTTTGATAAAAAATGGGTCTTGTGCAGTAGTCCAGATGATGCAGATTTAATTGTCATTAACACCTGTGGTTTTCTCAAAGAGGCGAGACGGGAGAGTTTGTGGTGGGTTCGTCGTTGTAAAACAGGTGGGAAGTTTCCCGTAGTTCTTGTTACAGGGTGCGCAACCCGCATTGAATCGAGAGAGATTTCTGAAATTAAAAGGCTTGCTAATTATGTTGTTGACATAGGAGATTTAAAGAGTTTTGAAAATATTTTTGAAGGAAAAGAAATTTTAAAGAAAGAATGCATTAAAAAAAAGGTTATATTTCCATCTTTTAAGTATAAAAGGTTTCTCACAGGTTCAGGTGTAAGTGTTTATGTCAAGATAAGTGATGGTTGTTCGAGGAAATGTTCGTTTTGTGTCATTCCCAGGATAAAGGGAAATCTTGTTTCAAGACCAATGACTCGGATTGAAAGTGAAGTATCAGAACTTGCAAATTACGGTGTGAGGGAAATTGTGATTATTTCGCAGGATACGACTTCTTACGGCTGTGATTTGGGAGAAGATGGCGCATCACTTGAATCACTTTTAAAGAAACTTGTGAAAATAAAAGGGGTTGAATGGATTAGAATCATGTATCTTTATCCCCATCGGAGCCTTTTTAGAATTTTTGATATGATGAAGCGCTACCCTGTAATTGTTCCTTATATAGATATGCCAGTACAGCATTCCTCGGATAGAATGCTTAGAATAATGAGGAGAGGGTATCAAAGGTGCCTGATTGAAGAACTGATAAATTATGCAAGGGAGAAGATACCTGATATTGCTATAAGAACGACTTTACTCGTAGGACATCCAGGTGAGAAGGAAAGTGATTTTTTTGACCTCGTTGGTTTTGTTAAAAAATACCGATTCGAAAGAATTGGTATCATGAAGTATTCAGACGAAAAGAAGGCAGATTCTTATTCTTTTAATGGTAAACTTGAAAATAGAGAAATTCAGCAGAGGTTCAGGATACTTCAGGATGTGGCATCGAGAATAATGGAGAAAAATAATAGGAAGCTCATTAATAAAGATGTCATGGTTATGCTCGAGACATGCAGGAAGAATGGAACATGGGAGGGAAGAATGAAGACACAGGCTCCTCAAGTAGATGGAAAGGTCATTGTTACAGGAGTGCACAGTGAAGCATTACCTGGTGATATGATTTGGGTGAAAATAAATGAATGCACAGGTGTAAATTTCAGGGGAGTTGCAATTTCGTCAGTAAATAAATCAAACTAAAGAGGGATTTGGTTTTATTATTACCTTCATGCAATTTTCACCACGCAAAACAAGTTTGAAACCCTCAGCTGTTTTTTCGAGAGGAAGTCTGTGAGTTATGAGGTCTTCTACCTCTACTTTTTTTGTGGAAATGAGTTCAAATGCTCTCTGTATGTCCTGGGGACCACAGTAATATGAAGTTAGTATTTTTATTTCTTTTGTCCATAAGTTATTAACTGGAAAAGGAACTTCCTTGTTTGGTTCTGGTACGGCAAAAAAGATGAGTACTCCGCCTTTATCGAGGAGGTCCCATGCATTTCTTATTGCTGAAAGAGATGAGGTGCAGAGTATTATTACATCTGCTTTTCTTCCAAAAAAGTCAGTTATGCGATGAGAGAGGTTGTCCAGATTGCTTGTATAAAATTCCGCCCCGCTATTTTTTGCAAATTCGAGCCTGAATGGGTTTGGGTCTACAGCAGCTATTTTCCACCCATAGAGTTTACCGAGCCTTATATGAAGGGTGCCGGATACTCCACAACCAAATATTAATGCGTTTATCTCGGATTTTTTACCTGCAAACTCCTGCGCTCGAACAACACAGGCAAGTGGTTCAATGAAAGTCCCCTGGTCGAAAGACATACTGTCTGGAAGAATAAAAGTTCCTTTTTGAACTACAGGGGAAGGAACAAGGACATATTCCGCAAATCCGCCAGGCAGGCGCTCCTTGACTTCTGTGCATACAGAATGATGCCCGGATTTGCAGTATATGCATTCCATGCAGGGGACTTTTGGAACTACAAACACTCTTTTACCAGGGGTAAAATTGCAAACATTCTTTCCAGTTTCTACAATTAAGCCACTCAATTCATGCCCCTGAACAAGAGGTGCTCTCGGGAGCCTGTACCATTCTACAACATCCGAGCCGCAAATCCCGCATGAAGCTACTTTAACTAAAATTTCACCTTCGCCGGGTTGAGGAGTTTCAATTTCCTGCAGGCGAATGTCAGAATTGTTGTACCAGACTGAAACTTTCATTATTTGATTTTAACGACTGTTTTTTAGTGTCATATAGAGGTCGTATGCTTTTTCTGGTTTTTCATTGTTGTGAATCACAGTCCTGAGAGCCTGTATCATTGCAGTGGGGGCTTCGGACTGGAATATGTTCCTCCCCATATCAACTCCTGCTGCGCCCTGGTTTATTGCTTTATAAGCCATTTTAAGAGCATCGAGTTCAGGAATTTTTTTGCCACCAGCCATTATAATTGGCACAGGACATGAAGCACAAACTGTTTCAAAATTAGGTTCAACATAATAACTCTTAATGAAATGTGCTCCAAGTTCAGCACAAATTCTCGTAGCAAGTCTAAAATATCTTGCATCTCGTGCCATATCTTTCCCAACTGCTGTCACTGCCAGTGTTGGAATTCCATATCTTGTTCCAATATCCACCATTTTTGTCATGTTCAATATGGACTGTTTTTCATATTCACCTCCTATAAAAACCTGGACAGCCATTGCGCATACATTCAATCTTATAGATTCTTCTATATCTACTGCAATTTCTTCATTACTCAGTTCTTTTAAGATGCTTGTTCCACCTGAAACACGCAAAACAATTGATTTGGTAAATGTCGGAGGAACTACACTCCTCAGGATTCCTCTTGTAAGCATTACACTGTCAGCATATTCAAAAAGAGGTAAGATGTTAATGTCGATTCTTTCAAGTCCTGTAGTTGGTCCCTGGAAGTAACCGTGGTCAATGGCAAGCATTAGTGTTTTGGATGTATCGGGGTTAAAAATTCTTGCAAGTCTGTTTTTCATACCCCAGTCGAGCGAATTTGAACCTTTAAGAAAAAATGGCTCCTGTTTTTGGGGAATTTCGATATGAAAATTTTTCGCTTCTTTTAATTCTTCTATATCCGGCATGTTAAATGACCTCCAGTTTTTAATTTTTTGCAGAAGTAAAAGAGTAAAGTCAATTACTTTGTAATAATTTTAAAGTCTTTTGTTGTAATTTTTAATATGAAAATGACTTATAAACCACAGGGGATTTCAGCTGTCAGCTTATTCCTGTGAAAACAGGGATGGGAATGACAGAGGAAGGTTATTAAAGTTTTTACTTTTGTGGGGATAAACAGTCGTTCCTGCTCCTGATTTCGCAGGGGTAAACTATAGCAGGAATCCATAAATTCAAATTTTTATCCATTAGGGTTGGCAAAATTTTTATTCATAAATGTTTAATATAATTTTGTTATTATGATAAATGATTGATATAAAAAAGACAGATTCGCGATAAAAAAAAGTTTAATGGAATATGCAAAAAGACTTCGAACCTTCGATGTGCTGTGTATCGGTGTAAATGCTATTGTGGGTTCAGGAATATTTCTGATGCCCGGTATGCTTGCACGAGAAGCAGGGGTATATTCTATTGCTGCTCTTGCTGTTTGTGGTTTTCTTCTTCTCTTTGTTGCAACTTGTTATGCTGAATTAGGAGGGATGTATTCGCGAAACGGTGCTGCTTATGTGTATGCACAGGAGGCATTCGGCAGATGGGTTGGGTTCGCAGTAGGATGGCTGGCATGGGTAACTTCGATTTTTAGCTGGGCGGCAGTGGCAAATGCTACTTCATCGTATCTTGAAGAATTCGACCCGGTTTTTAAATTGATATTTCTGAAAAAAATTATTGCATTTTCAATAATCCTTTCGTTTGGAATCATCAATTATTTAGGAATCAAGTTTGGGGCACTTGCGGTGAACATTTTTACAATATCTAAATTGGTTCCTCTTATTCTTTTTATTATAGTCGGAGTTCCTCAGGTTGATTTTAAAAACCTATCCCATGTTAGTAATTCGGGAAGTGGTTCCTTCAGCCATGCTGTTTTTCTTGCTCTCTGGCCATTACAGGGATTTGAGACTACTCCCGTGGCTGCTGGAGAAGCAATTAATCCACGAAGGGCTATTCCTGTTGCTACTCTTGGTTCCCTTGTAGTTTGTACTTTGTTATATATTCTTATTCAGGCAGTGGCATCAGGAGTATATCCACAGATTATGAATTCATCAAAGCCACTTGCCGATGCTTCCACAGTATTAATTGGTTCAGCTGGTGGTGTGCTAATTGCTTTCACTGCAACAGTGTCAATGATAGGTTACAATGCAGGAAACGCTCTTGGCAGTCCAAGATATTTGTCTGCCATTGCTGAAGACAAATTCCTTCCCTTTTCCCTCGCTCGTGCCCATGAAAAGTTCAAAACTCCATCAGGGGCTATCATTTTAACAACTATGGCTTCAGCAGTGTCCGCACTTTTTCTCGATTTTGAGGGGCTTGTTAGTGCCAGCAATTTAACTTTAATAATTCAATATGTCATAACCTGTGGTGCCTTTTTGTATCTAAGGAAGAAAAAACCTGACGCTCCGAGAAGTTTCAAAGCTCCAGCTGGATGGTTTGTTGGAATTTGTGGTATTTTAATTTCGCTTTACCTTCTTAAAGAAGTTAAAAAAGCAGAATTGCTTCTATGCTCCTATTTTATTCTGATTGGCTTAATTTTTTTTATTGGAACAAGAATAACTTATAGGAGGAAAAGAGAGAAAACAGGATAAATTTAGGTTGAATTATTGACTAATTTTTTAGTTAAGAATAGTTTGTTTTTTAATAAATCAGGAGAAAAAATGAAAATTACACTATCAGTTTTAAAGGCAGATATTGGAAGTGTTGGTGGTCATATCACACCGTCCAAACAACTTATTGAAAAAGTTGAAGAATTTGTAAATTCAAAAAAAGGTGGATTGGTAATTGACAGTTATATTGGAAAAACTGGAGATGATATTCATATTTTACTTTCTCATACTAAAGGGGTAGGGAATCCTGAAATCCATAAAATTGCATGGGATGCTTTTGTTGAAGGAACGAAGGTTGCAAAAGAGCAGGGTCTATATGGAGCAGGACAGGATTTATTGAAGGATGCTTTTTCTGGAAATGTGAAGGGACTTGGACCTGCAGTAGCAGAAATGGAATTTGAAGAGCGTCCTAATGAACCATTTCTTTTGTTTACAGCAGATAAAACGGACCCGGGGGCATATAACCTTCCCCTTTATCTTGGATTTTGTGATCCAATGCATAATGCCGGTCTCATTCTTTCTCCTAAAATGTCGAAGGGATTTAGATTCAGGATAATGGATGTAAATTATGTTGATGCAGATAGAGTAATAGAACTGGATGCGCCTGAGAATTTGTATGATATAGCAGCTCTTTTGAGAGATCCAGAAAGATTTGTCGTTGAGAGCGTGCGTTCAAGAGCAAGTGGAGATATTGCAGCAGTTGTTAGTACTACAAGACTTCATAATATTGCAGGTAAATATACAGGCAAGGATGACCCTGTTATGCTTGTGCGGGTCCAGGGAGATTTTCCGGCAACAGGGGAGGTTCTTTCTCCTTATACAATAGGTTTTTATGTTGCAGGGTTTATGAGAGGAAGTCACACAGGACCATTTATGCCTGTTAAAAGGGGAGGGACAATTTCATTTTTCGATGGACCTCCAGTTGTAAGTTGTCTCGCATTTTGTGTTCATAATGGTAAGTTTACAGAACCGGCAGATGCATTTGACCATCCATACTGGGATTATGTGAGGGAAAATGTTTCGAGGAAAGCAGAAGAGATGAGAAGACAGGGCTTCTTTGGCGCAGCAATGCTCCCTTACAGCGAACTTGAGTATGGTGGCATTGTTGCTAAACTGGAAGAACTCGATAAGAAATTCAAAATCGTTAAATAACCAAATTCTTAAAGGGTTTTTCAGTCGCTTCATCCCTTGAATACGAATCACATTTATGTATTACTATGAAAATTAATCTTTCAACCATGGTACTGAGTATACGAATTACCAATCGGTTCCTGAGTGGAGTCGAAGGACGACCCCGCTCAGACACCGCCGTGCAGCAGAGCTGTCATTCCTGCGGAAGCAGGAATCCATTATACATGGTCATTCAGTTTAATCAGCCTTCAATTCTACTCAACCACCAGTCTTCGAAATTAGTATTCTGGCTCCAGCTTTTGCGAGGATAAACATTCATTCCTGCCTCTGCCTTCGCAGAGGTAGACTACAGAAGGAATCCATTGCTACAGCAGGAGTCTGTTAATTTAACTTATCTTGGACTGAGGTGTCCTGATTACTAATTTTTAATTAAATTTATAATTGCATATTATGCACAAATATTGTGCATAAATTTACTCCATTTTTCTATAATTTTTTTTATTTTTAAATTTTCTTCTCGAGTTAAGGGATATGAATATTTATCAACTTCATGGTATTAGTTTTGCTTTAGTTTGATTTTAAGAGGAGGGATAAAAATGAAAAATTTACAAAAACCTGAAATTATTATTTTTTGTAAAGGTGAAAAATCTGTAATTTATTATTTTCTATTTTATTTCTTTTTTCAATCGTGCGTTTCTGCTCAGGATGAGAACGGTTTTAAAAATGGTGTAACACCTGAAAATCAATCTCAAAATTTAACGGATAGCGATGGAGATACTATAAGTGATATTGATGAAGGAAAAGTATCAAATGCTGATTCGGATTCTGATACTATTCCTGATTATCTCGACTCTGATTCAGATAATGATACTATTCCTGATAGCGTTGAAGCAGGAGATTCAAATCCGGGAACACCTCCTGTTGATTGCGACAGTGATGGCATCCCTAATTTTAGAGATATTGATTCTGATAATAATGGCATTTTTGACCCTATGGAAGGCGCAGGTGACAGGGATGGAGATGGAATCCATGATTTTTGTGACAATGACAATGATGGGGATGGGATTCCGGATATTATAGAAGTTGGTAATGACCCTGCGAATCCTTCTGATTCCAATAATAACGGAATATCTGATTATATGGAGGGTGGAAATACAATATTTCAATCAGAAGTCTGTGACCAGATTGATAATGATGGAGATGGTCGGGTAGATGAGAATTGCCTGTGCTCCCCCGGTCAAAAACAACCGTGTTATGATGGACCACCAGCAACGAGGGGAAAAGGGGCATGCATGGATGGGGTTCAAACATGTGAAGGTGAAGAAGAATTTTCTTCGTGGTCTGAGTGCACTGGCTCGGTTAAACCATCACAGGAGGATTGTTATGACATGATTGATAATGACTGTGATGGATTAATTGATTGTATGGACCCGGAAAGCTGTGAACCATGTCATGAAAATTGCTATGATTATGTGGATAATGATTTTGACGGGTCAATTGATTGCAATGACCCTGATTGCCCTCCTTGCACAGAAATATGTGATGATGGACTCGACAATGATTCAGATCACCTCATCGATTGTGATGACCCTGATTGTACCTGTATTGTTGAAGTCGAATTGAATTTGAATGGAGATTGTATTACTGCAAGTTGCCCTCCCGAAGCACCTTATCCTGTGGGATGCAGTATAACCATGGGTGGTAGAGACAGTCGGGGATGTGTTGCTGCGTCGAATTCTTCTCCAGTTGTTTATTTTCAGGAAGGTGATTGCTGTGGCTCTGGAATAGTAACCGGAACGCTGTATTGCTCAAGTGTACCGGGTGACGGATTAAATTCTTCAAACTGCACAATTAATAAATCGAGACCATCCTATCCATCTACACCTTCTGGTTGTACTCCTACTGACTGTGATGATGATTAGGTTCTCCCCAGATAACCTTCATATTTTCTGCTTAAATGCTCGCCGGAAATCTTTCTGCCTTGCCTTCAACTCCACTCAATCACTCAACCACATTAGGTATATAACAAGGTTTATATAAAGGATGGTGGCATAAAAAACACTTTGAAAAATTTTTAAAATCAATACGGGGCGCAAAAATTCATTATCATTAAATCGCATTCAGAAATACGGGTTTTGATAAAAATACTGAGAAACTCAATAATGAAAAGTTCCTCATTTGCTCTTAATGAGGAAGAGAAAAAATTATGAATAAGCTTTTTCGATGTGAATTCGCAAAAATCTTTAATCAGGTTAAAAACATCATTGAAAAATTTCATTAAATAATGTAATATAATTAAAAGAAATAGAAAAAGGTAAAAATTGGTGCTGCTATGGAAAAATTAAGGGTTAAGATTTAAAGGATATTCATGGAATGGTTAAATTAACGGCAATACATTTAATAGGGCTATACCGTTTTACCTGCTTTATGGTTCTAATAAATTCAGGTTATCTCCTGAACTTTAGATACGCTCAGCCGTTAGCCGGAGTTTTAATGAAAAATCAACTGATTGAAAGGAGATAATAAAAATGGGAGGTAGATTGAGCAATGTCAAAGATGTTCTGGAGAGTATAGAGAGATTGGATATTAGCGATCAAACATATATATGCGAGGTTCTTTCTAAAAGATTGATTGAATTGCGGAGATTGCAAATAGCAAATAGAGCTGTAGAAGCTGAAAAGGCTTATAAAAAAGGTAAGACAAAGAAGGGGTCTTTTGATGATTTATGGAAGGACCTGAATGATTGAAATTGTTTGGGATAATAAGTTTAAAAGGGTATATAAAAATTGGGCATGGTTCAACAAAGTATTAAAAAGTGGCAAAAATCCACTATTTTTTGTAGGGGCTTGATTTATCAAGCCCAAACTGAAAGGAGGAGGTGGTGGGCGTAGTCGTGCGGGTGGTCGAGGAGGAGAGGTCATGAAGCACCATTTTTTGAACCATGCCAAAAATTGGAGTAATAAATATCCGGAATTGGTGGAGTTTCTAAAGGGCTGATTATGTAAATTTTTATGTAGTCTTGGTTCCCCTTGTTTGCTGGGGTTTTAATTTTGAAAAAACTTCTTCAACTACATTATCAACGCTGTTAAGATAATCTGGTTCTTTTGTCATCTCGTATGCCCACCTGATATTTCCTCGCAATCGCATTCTGACATACTCTCGGTCGTAGCCTAAATTTCTTAAAATTGTTGCTTTAATCTTCATATCATCGAGATACATTTTTAGTCGCTTCGAGGGGAATGTTTCAATAACAAAGGGAGGAATTTTAGCATGATACCAGTCAAAAGGCATTTTTGCCTCCTTTCCTTATTATTTTATTATATTAGCACTTTTTATTATTTCTATAAAGTCCTGTGCTTTGAGGCTTGCTCCACCAACGAGCGCCCCATCAATATTTTCCTGTGCCATCAATTCTTTGCTTGTAGAAGGGGTAACACTACCACCGTAGAGTATTTTCAATGAATTGCTTACATTTTCGCCAAACTTCCTTTCCACAATGCTTCGAATTTGTGCATGAACTTCTTCAGCCTGCTGGGGCGAGGCGGTTTTACCCGTCCCAATTGCCCACACAGGCTCGTATGCTATAACGATTTTCGAAACATCTTCACTACTTAGTCCATTAAGACAACCTTCAATTTGTGTTTTTATTACCTCTTCAACCTTTCCTGCATCTCGCTCCTCAAGCGTTTCTCCAACGCATACAATTGGAATTAACGAATTTCTCAGTCCTGCTTTAATTTTCTTGTTAATTATTTCATCTGTTTCACCAAAATATTTTCGCCTTTCTGAATGTCCCACAATTGCAAAATCTGCTCCAGCATTTTTTGCCATCGGAGCAGAAATTTCTCCTGTAAATGCCCCTTTATCTTCCCAGTGGATATTTTGCACAGCAACATGAATATATGAATCTTTAAGGAAAGATGCCACCTCTCTAATTGCAGTAAAAGGGGGTGCGACAATCACATCAACCTCTCCTGGCCAGTTTAGTCCATAGTGAATTTGTTTTACAAGTTCGAGTGACTCTTCAATTGTTTTATTCATCTTCCAGTTACCGGCAATTATTTTTGTTCGGACACTCATTTTTTAACTTTTTATAAATTTACTTATTTCTTCCACAATTATTTCACGAATCATATCTATCGTAACCTGAACTTCGCCTGAAATTTGCTTATTTTCGTCACCCATTTTCTTTATTTTGGGACCAAGTCCTAAAGATGCTCTCTTTTCGAGCAGTTTTTCGAGGTCAGCTCGAGGAATTTCGAAAATTTTTCCTGAACTCTGTGCATAAAACTGAATTTTTGCTACATGCTCGACTAATTCCAGTCGTAAATATGCTTGCTCCACATCCGTTCCAACAGCAAAAACTCCATTTCCCTGCATCATGAAAACATCCGTTGTTTGTAAAACTGTAGCAACTGCATTTTCGCTATCAGGTGACCCTGGCATATAAAAATGCAAAACTGGAATTTCTTCTCCTATAGAAATAATTGCCTCTGGTATGGATGGTCGCAAATTTTTACCAATCAGTCCCATTGCGGTAGCAAAAGGAGGGTGAGCATGCACAACTGCGTTTATATCTGTTCTCACTTTATAAGCAGCAAGATGAAGTCCTATTTCTGAAAAAGGTAAACCTATTCCTTCAATTTTTTTCCCCTCTTTGTCGCAGGTGATGATAGTTTCTGGTGTGACGAGACCTTTGCAGGTGGATGTTGGAGTTGCAAGTATCTTATCTTCAAATTTTGCGGTTACATTTCCGTCGTGGTTTGCTCCAAAACCTTTATCATCGAGTCTTTTGCAAACCCAGACAATCCTATCAATGAGATACTTTCGTCTATCTCCCATATCACCTCGATTTTGCGAACTCAAGTTGTGTTCCTGTTTTCGTCCTGACCATTTCGTTCAGTTTATCGAGTATTTTCATCGCTGCTTCTGCCGCAGAATCTATTTCAGATTCAGGTCCACTCATGGTTAGCCTGCCAGTTGCTCCAAATGGTTGAATTTGAATGAGTTTTACAGTTGCTGCTTTTAATGCTTCATTACAGGCAATGGCAAGGTAGGCTGCAGGTGTTGTTTCCATTATTAATATTGATTCGCCAGAAACAACCATGTTTCCTTTTGCCTGTCCTGTAAAATATATTGCATGGTCCTGCTCAACTCCTCTTATGATTTTGTTTGTGAGGATTTCTACCATTGCTCTATCATTTTCTCCCACATTCATCTCCCTTAGAACCACTCTTCCTGCCTCCATAACTTCTCCCTGATCTGCATGATGTATTTGCATTAATCCATAGTGCCTTTCTGTGACTACTGACCCAAGTCGAACTTTTGTGGCTTTTAAAGCCATATCTATCATTCTGTGAATTTCCATTGCAGGTCTGATTTCGAGAAAAAGGGCAGCATCATACTCAGCTGGGTCGTAAACTCTGTTATCCTTGGCTATGAACTGAGCAAGTTGAGGCTGAAGACTATCAATGAATGTCAGGGTTCTAAGTTCGAAATCTGTTCTCTGTTCCATTATTTCTGCTTTCATAGTTTCTGATTTTTGAACCATTTCTTTCCTCCTCAAAAATTTTAATATTTTCCTTTTTCCGCTTTTTTGCCTGTTACAATTGCAACGCTTGCAGAAGCTCCGATTCTTGTTGCTCCTGCGCTTATCATTGCTTCTGCGTCTTCCCTGGTCCTGATACCACCTGATGCTTTTATTTCCATATCTTCACCAACTATTTTTTTTATGAGTTTTACATCCTCAACTGTTGCTCCGCCGGAACCAAATCCTGTCGAAGTTTTTACAAATGCTGCGCCAGCAGTTTTGCTTAAAACGCATGCAGCCACTTTTTCTTCATAGGTTAGAGCAGAAGTTTCAATTATTACCTTCACTTTTTTGGGTTTTGATGCTTCTACGACAGTTTTTATATCTTCGTAAACGGTAGAATAGTCTTTAGATTTCATTGCACCTATGTTCATAACCATGTCTATTTCTTCTGCTCCTGCAGCAATTGCTTCTCGCGCTTCGAAAGCTTTTGCTCTACTCGATGCAGCACCAAGAGGAAAACCAACTACAGCAATCGGTTTTACCTTGCTTCCTCTGAGCAGTCTTGCGACAATGGGGATATTGCCTGAATTGACGCATACAGTAGCAAACCCGTATTTTTTTGCTTCTTCACATAGTTTTTCCAGTTCTTCTTTGGTGGCGTCAGGGCGGAGAAGTGTGTGGTCTATCATTCCTGCAAGTCCTGCATCCGGATTTTTTGTAACACCTAAGTTAGCACTCAAACGAACAGCACCGCTATCCACTATATTTTTCATGGCATCTGGTTTTTTTATGATGCACAGTCCACAGTATACGCAATTATCGCCAGTAAGTTTGCATTCGACTGCTTCTCCTGTAATTTTTGAATTTATTCCTATTTGAGAGAGTTTTTCACTTACTCTTTTTACAATTTCTTCGACGAGTTTTTCGAGTTCTTTTTCGGTGGTAGCCATTTATCCTTTTCCCATTCCTTTTTTATTTTTTCCTTTCTGTTATAGTTTCAACATCTACTCTATCAACAATACCTAATATGACTGCATGGAAAGGGTCGTCCCATGTTCCAAGTATTTGCCTTGCGGCGTTTCCCTCCCTTGCAACAAGCACCACATCGCCAGGTCCTGACTGAACAGAATCGCATGCAAGAAACGATGTTCCTGTATCCATGCCATTTTCATCAATTGGTTGAACAATCATTATTCTGTGCCCTTCATAACAGGGATGCTTTCGAGTGGCGACAACATTCCCTATGACCCTGCATAGTATCATTTTTTGCTCCCGAATATACTTTCTTTGTTTTCTATTTCGTTTTTTTCCACATTCACATCATCAACTATTCCGGTAATTGCAGCATCAACTGGTGCAAAAGGTTCTGGAAGTGCCAGTGATGCTTCCCTCGCTGTTACCCAGTGGACAATGTCACCATATCCAGCCTGAACAACATCTATAGCGACAATTGGTTCTCCGACAGGCTGAAGGTTTTCGTTAAGTGGTTGCATTACAAGCATCTTCATATCCTTGAGTGATTTGTCTTTTACTGTCGCAACTACAGTTCCAATTATTTTGCCCAATTGCATTTTTTCTTACCTGTTTGTTTCTTGTCTTTTATTTATTTTTAATTTTTTCATAATTGTTTTTCACTTTATTTTGTTTCATTCAATTCTATTTCATTTTTACTTTTACCAATAAATCCCTTTTGAAATTAAATCAGGATGAGGTCTTGGTATAATTTCGCATCCAGCAAGCATCCCTGATGAAAGAGCATATTCTTTTGCAGTGGCAATTGATGCCTCTACATCAGCAAGTTCTCCTGTTATAACGAAATACGCTTTTCCACCGAGACCAGCAGCCAGTCTCATTTCAACTAATTTGGCATGGGACATTTTTGCTGCTCTATCTGCTGCCACAATGCAGGATGCTACTGAAAATGTTTCAATTACCCCAACAGCACCAAATTTTTCTATGCTCGTTGTGCCGGTTATTGATGGTATTATATCTCTGTGTGCATTTGGCAGTAGTAAACTATCTATTACAAGGTCTCCCCCTTTTTCCAGTCCTGCTGTGAGAGATTCTTCAACATCCGCAACTTCTCCGCAGAAAAGTACGACATATTTTCCAGCGCAAACTGGGTGAGTGGACAGGAGCAGAACCGGTGCCTTTTTCACTATCGCATCCGTTACTACAATTCCTCTTGCAACCGAGCGAAGTTCTATCATTCCTAAAGCGGGTTCGTCCATTTACTTTAGCTCCTTATTTCTATCCAATCGCTGGTTATATCAGTAATCGTACCACTTATTGAAGCATGGCAAACGGTTCCGGGTCCATCCCCTGGCGTTTGCGCAATAACATCACACATTCTAACCTTATCTCCCTTTTGCACTATGGGGGTAGCAGGTCCGCCAGAATGGCGTTTCAAAGGAATTCTGACGAATCCCACCTCTGCTTTACCGGCAAAAGGGATTTTAATATCATATTTTTCAAGATTGGTTTTTTTCATGACCATGGGGAGTGGCAATCTGGCATCTATGAATCGCTCGCTCGCATTTATTGGAGAATTTTTGTGAGGGTTTTTGATGCCGTTTTTTATTAATTTTTCCCGATATGCTGCGAAAATTTTTCTTGGAGATAGCTGCATAACATCGCATGCTATAAGTTCACAGACACCACAACTACTGCATAAGAATGCAGAAGTTACATAATTCAAAGGCAAATCTTCAATATAACCAACTGTTCTCATTGTCATGTGAGGATAAATTGTATGTCCTATGAGATTGCGAGGGCACATTTCACTGCAACGAAGGCATTGACAGCATGCGGAGCGAGCTTGTTTAATTGATAAGGAAATTGGTTTTGAAATAGACCTTATTATAAAATGGTCGGGTGGAAGGGCTATGATGCCACTTGTGGTTTTGCCAATTCCCTCTTCCCTGTTTTGAACAATTTTCCCCATCATAGGTCCTCCGTCAAGGAGCACCGAATCCTGCCTTGTGAAACCTCCTGCAATTTTTATTAGTTCTTTGTAGGTTGTTCCTATGGGGACGGTTACAACTTTAGGTTCGTTAAATTCCCCCTGTAATGTAACATTTCTTTCGATAACAGGTTTTCCATTTACCGCATCTGCAACTTGAATCAGGGTTGTAACATTGTTAACAAGGACGCCAACCGAAAGAGGGATTCCCCCCTCAGGAATTACCTTTCCTGTTACTTCGTAAACAAGAATGAACTCATCCCCTGCTGGGTAATAATTATCGAGAAGATGCAATTTTATACTTCCGTCATCCGGGATTGCTTTACTGAGTGCATTGATAGCGTCTTTTCTATGATGTTTAAGAGCAATCACCCCCCTTTTTGCTCCTGTTACATTCATTGCACACATAAGCCCCCTTACAATGTCGTCCGGTTTTCTTTCCATTTCAGTTAAATCGCTTCGTAAAAGGGGTTCGCATTCAGAACCATTTGCTATTACCACATCAACTCTCGAACGAAATTTCACCCATGTTGGGAATCCTCCTCCTCCTGCACCAATAACCCCTGCCCTTTTTACAATCTCCACAATATTTGTATTTGTGCCTGCCATGTCCTAAACGATTCTGAAATATCCACTTACAACACAGCGTCGAATCCTTGTAAAATGGCGCGCCGTTGTTACTCCTTCTCCTGTTGGAGCTGCAATTGTAAATGATGCGGGACCTTCCCCTTCCATTCCAAGCCCTGCAAGAGCGGGACCATTTTTAACGAAAATGGCGGTATTCATTTTTATTGCCATCCTGTGCAATCTGTCTATCATATTTGAATGAATAACCGCTGTATGAAAACATCCATCTTCGAGTTTATAGGCAAGTTCCAGAGCCTGCTCGAAATTGCCAACTCTTATAAATGGAACCACAGGCATCAGCATTTCCAATCTTGCAAAAGGATGGTCGGGTGAGGTTTCAGCAATTGCAAGTCTCTTTTCAGGTGGACAATCTATACCTACTTCCTTTAATATTACCTGGACATCTTTTCCTACCCATTTTTTGTTTGGTCCCTTACCATCTTCAGCAATTAAAATTTTTTCGAGTTTAGATACTTCGTAACTTTTGAGCTCCAGTGCGCCATGTTTAATAAGGGCTTTCTTCAAAGCATCAGCGGCTCCGGCAGTAACAATTATCTCTTTTTCAATTGCGCAAATAATATTGTTATCTGTACTGCTACTGGTAACTATATCTCTTGCTGCTTTGTCCGGGTCTGCTGTTTCGTCTACAACGACGGGTGGATTGCCCGGTCCAGCTGCTATTACTCTCTTACCTGATTTCATAGCAGTTGCTACCACAGCAGGACCCCCTGTTACAACGAGGAGAGAAATGTCAGGATGCTTCATTAATTGTTGTGCTGTTTCTATAGTGGGATTTGCAATTGTGGTCAAAAGATTTGGCGGACCTCCTTCCGAAATAATGGCTTTATTCATCAAGTTTATCGTGTAGATTGTTGTTTTTTTTGCTGCGGGATGGGGACAGAAAGTAACTGAGTTTCCACCTGCTATCATTCCAATCGCATTGCAAAGTGCTGTCTCTGAAGGGTTTGTTGAAGGCGTAATACTTCCTATTACTCCGTAAGGTGCTCTTTCAAGAATGGTTAGTCCATTATCACCAGTAAAAGCAACAGGTTCGAGGTCCTCTATGCCAGGGGTTTTTTCTATTGCAACTCTGTTTTTTCTTATTTTATCCTCTACTCTCCCCATACCGGTTTCTGCTACTCCAAGTTCAGATATTTCCTTCAAATGTTCACTGCATATTTTTCGAATGGCGTTAATAATTTTATGCCTCTGCCATAGAGGGATGTCTTTAAAGTCCCAGTAAGCCTTTTTTGCTGCTTTGATTGCTGATTCAATATCGGCAAAACAACCCAATCCCTCCTCAATTGAAGTTGTTGAAATTTTTTGTGATGCTCCCGTAGTTGACGGCAAACCTGGTGCTTCCTTTTTTATCGATGCTCTAATTCTGTCAACAACTTTATCAACTATTTCGTTTATTTTTTCATCGGGAATTGACATCCCTTTTGCCTCCTTTTATTCGACTTTTACATATCTTTTTTCACCATCAACTTCGAGGATATCAACTATTGCCATAATTACTGCATCAACCGGTTTGTCTTTCGTAAGTTCGGTTTGCCTTGCTGAGCTTCCTGCTGCTGTAAGAACTATTTCATTGATTCCAGCTCCTACAGAATCTACCGCAACCACAAATCCTCCAGTAAATTTGCCATTAAGGTCAACGAATTTAACTATTTGTAGTTTCATACCCTCAATTTTTTCATCTTTTCTCGTAGAAACTACAGTTCCTACTACTTTACCCAATTGCATAAAAGGACTCCTTTATAATGTGAGAAAAAAAAGTTTCCCCCCCGAAATTTGTATTATTTTGCAGCGCGTTTTGCCACCACTTCCTGTCTGCCAAGAGGTAAAACGAGGTCGATATTTTCGTGTGGTCTTGGAATTACATGAACGGAAACTACCTCGCCTACTTTTGCTGCTGCTCTTGCTCCTGCTTCAGTTGCCGCTTTGCAGGCAGCTACATCTCCTCTTACAATTGCTGTGGTATAACCACCACCAATTTTTTCGTAACCAACAAGTTCGACTCGTGCTGCTTTTACCATTGCATCAGCAGCTTCTACCATTGCTACAAATCCTTTTGTTTCTATCATTCCTAATGCCTCGGCCATGTAGTACCTCCTTATTTAAAATTTGAATTGAATTATTTTAATTATATGGAAAAAAAATTTATGTCAACTGAAATTGTTAAGTAAAGAACTTTTAAGTTTTTTGGGTATAGTTTTAGTGTCAAAAAGTACGATATATTATTACAAATTGTCATAAAATAATCTTTATAATTTTACCTAAAATAATGCTTTATGTAAATTATGTATACCAATTATTCCTTATTGTTTCCAATATTTATTCTCCATTTTTGCACAAAAAAGCATAAAATCCCAACTTAAGAAAATTTAAATTGGATTTTTAATTCATGAAATTACAATGCGTGAGACAAATGTTCGACAAATGTCTTATATTATGCAAATGACAAATTTGAACAATTTTCGGATAGTGCTTCCTCGATGTTTTAAATAGGTTTGCAGCAACCTGGGACGGAGTAAAGTGGAGAAAAAAAAGGATGAAAATAACCTGGGACGGAGTGAAAGGGCGAAAGGGATGGAGGGAAAGAGTAAGAGGATTACAAAATAACATGGGAAGGAGAAAAAGGAAGGAGAAAAAAAGGAAGGAGAAAAAAAGGGAGGATCGGAGAAAGGGAGAAGGGATGGGGGAGTGGTAGGACTAAAATAACATGGGATGGGATAATTTTTTGGGATAATTAATTAAAAAATAACATGGGATGGGATGGGGTGGGGGATGGGGTGGATGGGGATATGGGGTGAGGGGGAGAATTGATGCAGTTATTTGACATTTATTTTGTTTTTGTATAAATTGCATACTTAATGTTAGCAGAAAGGTGTGACAAATGGCATGGAATAAAGAAGATATAATTGAATTTAGAAATTTGCTTGGACTTGATAGAAGCCAGTTTGCTAAATTTCTGTCTGTTGATACAAGAAGTGTAATAAGGTGGGAGAAGGGATTGAATAAACCAACAGGAACCCCCGAAGCAATTTTATCGGGTTTCAGAGAAAAAATTAAGAAAGATCCTGATTCTTTGCCAGCAATACGCAATTTGATTTCTGGTTCAATTGAAGTTGGTGGGCTTGCTTACTTAATAGTAAAAATCCTCGATTTAATGAAAATTGGTGAGGAGGGAAGAGGATGGTAGAAAATAAGAATAAATTTCCTCTTGTAAGGTATGTTGTAGAAGGTAAAGTTGCAAGGATACAACTTGATAGAGAAGAAAAGAAAAATTCTCTTTCCTCAAAAATGATTCATGAAATAATTTTAGCATTTTCAAAGGCTCGAAAAGATAAAAATGTGGTTTTAGTTAGTCTTGAAAGTTTATGTAAGGGAATTTTCTGTTCCGGAGGAGATATTAACGAAATGCTCGGGGGAACAGAAAGTAAAGCGGTTCCTGCTATGAGAAAGTATGTTGAGGTTTTGAAACAGATTTCTTTTTTCCCGAAACTTACTATATGTAAACTTGATGGAAATGTTTATGGAGGAGGGGTTGGTTTAATGCTGGCGTGCGATATTGTAATAGCAAAGAGAGATGTGGTCATTGCTACACCTGAAACTAAAATAGGGATTTTCCCCCTTATTGTCGGAGCAATGGTTTTGAAAAATATCAATTTAAAAAAAGCAATGAAAATGCTTTTCCTGGGGGAAGATATTAAATCACTGGAAGCCGAAAAAATTGGACTTGTGTCAGAAGTAGTGCCAGCGGACGAGTTTGATACTCGATATGAAGAAATACTATTATCCCTTTCTCGGAAGAATCCAGAAGCACTTCTTGCAGGTAAAAGAGAGCTTGTAAAAATCTTCAGTGGAAATCTTGGAAGTCATCTTGAGAGTCTGCGCGATTCTCTTATTCAAGTTTTAAAGACTCGTGGTGCTATAATGGGTATGTCTTCTTTTATTAAGAAAAGAAGGACTGCTAACGATTAAAACATAAAGTCCTTGAATGGGTTAGAGCCACTGCAAGAGCATCTGAGGCATCTATTGGAATAGTTGAATTTTCAAGACCGAGAAGCATTTTTATATTTTTCAATACCTGCTCTTTGCCTGCATTACCATAAGCGCAGACAGTTTTTTTTACAACTGCAGGTGGATAGGAGAAAACTCTTGCTCCATGGAGTTTCAGTGTAAGAATTATAGCACCTCGAATGGTTCCAAGAATGAAAGCAGAATGAATGTTTCGTTGGAAAAAAATGTCTTCAAGTGCTGCTTCTACATATACAAACTCCTTCAGGATATTAGATAGATTTTGATGGATGCATAGAATTTTATCGGCGATGTCGGGAAATTTTTCTGTTTTTATCACTCCATATTTTTTGACAATGATTTTTCTTTCACTTACTTCCAAAAAGGCATAGCCTGTTTTTCGTGAACCAGGGTCTATACCCGCAACAACAACTGGAGGAGAGCTCAAGATGAAAATTTCTCCATAACTTCTTCATCAATATCGAAATTGCCATACACATGTTGAACATCATCATGTTCTTCGATTGCTTCGAATAATTTTAAAACTGTTTCTGCATCTTTACCAGTAACTTTGACCGTGCTCTGTGGTAGTTTTGTCACTTCTGCACTTATTATTTCTATTCCTGCCTTTGTCAGCGCTTCTTTTACTGCCTCTAAATTCTGTGGCTTTGTGTAAATTTCCCATGTTGACCCCGCATCTTTTATATCGTCAGCGCCCGCTTCGATTGCCACTTCCATTAATGCTTCTTCTGTTATTTTTTCTTTGTCGCAAACTATTAAACCTGCTGGAGTAAACATCCAGTTGACACTTGAGGTCTCTCCAAGTGAGCCGTTGTATTTTGAGAATATTTTTCTTATTTCGCTTACTGTACGGTTCTTATTGTCTGTTATTGCCTCGACAAGAACCATAACTCCGCTTGGTCCGTGCCCACCATAAGTTACTTCTTCGTATGCTACGCCTTCTATCTCGCCTGTCCCTCTTTTAATTGCTTTTTCAATATTATCCGCGGGCATATTGGCTGCTTTAGCATCGTCAATTGCCTTTCTGAGTCTCGGGTTGTGCGAGGGGTCACCTCCTCCCTGTCTTGCCGCGGTTGTTATTTCTCTAATTATTTTAGTCCAGATTTTACTTCTTCGAGCATCTGCTGCTCCTTTTTTGTGCTTTATACTATGCCATTTGCTATGACCTGACATTTAAACTCACCTCCAAATTAACTTATACATTTTAAAGAATATGCTATAGATTATTAAAATTGCAAGATTTAATTTATTTTATGTGTTAAAATTTTATAAATGCCCAATAATTAAAGACAGGGAGGAGTTAAACTAACTATTTATTTTTCAGTTTTTTTCTTAATCTTTCAACCCTCCTTTGCCATTTCTCTTCGTCTTCAGCTCCTCTGGAATTAATTGCATGCTGGAGTGCCTTTTCATAATTTTCAATGTCGTGCTCAAAAATCTTTGAAAGCATCAAGTGTAGATGAGGCGAGTCAGGAACTTCCTCTAAAGCGGTTTCGAGAAGTTGAGTGGCGCTGAAATAATCCTTCCTCCTTCGTGCAAGTCTTGCCAGACCCACGAGTGACTCTAATCTTCCTTCACCTTCAAGATTTTCTTTTCCAAAGCCCCATATTTCTTCAGCTTCTGTGTGACGACCCTGTTTTGAGCTGATTGCTGCAAGGCTGAGTAAATCTGAGGGATGTGTGCATGTATCTTCCTCTTCACGCCAAGAAACGAGACGACCAATTGCACCCATGAGAGCTACCATTGCTACTATGTCCTGAACATTGTGATGAAATACAAATGGCATGAGTCCTTCCTTCTGTTCTCTTATAAAAGAGGCATAGATTTCTGGAATCATATCTCCAGGTAAATCTCCCTCTCTGAGAAATCCTAAAATCTGCCTTTCGCACGATACGAGGGAACAATCCTTAATTCTTCGTTTATAAATTCTTCTAACGGCGGTAAGTAAATCAAAATTCAGAAAAGCATCCAGGTCAAAATTGATTCTGTTAAGTATGTACCTTGTTTTAAGAAGTGGAATATCGTAACTTTTGCCATTAAAGGTTACTATATGTTTCCTTCCCTCCAGAAAATCACTGAGTAATCTGAGGACTTCGGGTTCTTTTTCTATCCTGTCGATAAAAAGTTGTCTTATTATCACTTCTTTTCCTTCAATGAACCCAAGACCAATAAGAAATGGAATGGTAGCGCAACTGAATTCAAGTCCGGTAGTTTCGGTGTCGATATATACAGCCCGATTAGGGTCGAAATCATCAAATGCAGAATTCATACAAACCATAGATGCGGTCTCTTTTCCAAAGGAGAGAATATCGCAAAGATAAATTGAACCAAATCTGTCTCCGAGGCTCCTTTTGGTTTCATTTATCCATATTTCACCATAAGGAGTTGAAACAAATCCCCCGGGCATAGCTTTTGTTGGTAGGGTGCCTATAGTGCTTATTTCTACACTTTGTTGTGAAATAAGCTGTGCCTCTTTTACAGGTATTTTCTGAATTCGCTGTTTTGTTTTTCTTTCAATTTCCTCCAGTTTTTTCTTCAGCTGGAATATTCTTTCTTCTTTTCTTTCACTTTTTCCTTCTTCATTTTCATTGCTTTGCTTTAATGACTCAATTGAATCCGTTGTTGGGGTGTTTAATCTGGAACTGAAATCTTCACTTTTCTTTTCCTGTGGCTCTATTGTATCTACTTTCCTGAAGTACCTCGCAAGTTTTCTTTTCAAATCCTCTTCCATGCCGTCCTTTTCCTCCTTCCCTGATGAAAAACTATTTTGCTATCTGCAAACTGCAAATTCGTAAAAATTATAATTGTATTTATATTTTTCCCATGAAAAAGAAGCAATAGATTTTTGCATGAATATGGGAATGAAAACATTTTGTGGTGTATTTTACACGAAGGTTTTTCGACGAACTTACCGAATGCGCAATTATTCTTTTGCTTTTTCAGCTGGAATTAAATTCGAAAGAATTGAAATTGATGAAATCTTTCTTGAATCTTCCCTGTTTTCTGGAGGACCAACACATGAAGGGCATCCGTATTTGCAACCGCATTCTTTTACCACTTCGATGCAGGCAAGAATTATTTTTTCAAACGACCCGAACATCTGGTTTACTATACCCACTCCACCTTCGTATTGCTCATATATAAAGAGCATACCTATTCCTATTTTAACCGATGAGTCTTCTTCTATATTGCACGAAATTGAATGCCCTATGTCCTTCGGGTCACACATAACTCCCAGTGCCCCTATGTTTTTAAAGAGGTGTGCCACTCCTTCTAATCCATCTCTTAAAGCAGAAATGGCAGATTTTCCTGCTTCTTCAAATCCCTTGATGTTATTTTTGTCTTTCTCTTTATCGAAAAATTCCGTTCCAATCCGTAGCCATATCGCATTCGTCTCTATTTCCTGAGATGGACAGAGGGTTTGTCCTGCAGAAATTACTTCATTGGTGTCATACTTTATGCATTTCCAGCCTACAATTTCCTGTACTATTTTGACATCTCCAGAAAAAATTTTTCCTGCTCCAACTTCTCTCGAATCCCGTTCTTCGATAATATGAATTTGTCCTTTCACAAGGGGTTCTGTGTAATAATCACAATTTACCTCCTTCGTGAAAATTTTTCCTTTTTCAAAATCAATTTGAATAACTTCATATTGTCCCCCCATGCTCTGAAGAATTGCATTTGGATGAAGTGTTCTCAGGACTCTTGATTTTTCTATCTCTTCAATGACTTTTCCTTCTTCATCAACTACTATCATTCTGAAAGTACCTGCTGTTCTAAGTGACACTTCACGCCATGGATGCCTGTTTGATATTAAATGGTATTTTTTCCCGATTGTAGCAACTTCCCCTTTTTCCTTCAAAAACTCCATCACCATGCTTACATCATCTGAATCCAATCCTCCAAAGTTTTCTCCTATCTGGAGCGGAATTTCTGATGTCGCACATTTGAGATGAGGCAGGAGTATCTCAAGATTATCAGGATTAATGTGGCATGATTCAGGACTTGAACCAAACAGGAACGAAGGGTGTTTGAGTAGATATTGTTCGAGTGGGTTACTTCCTAAAACGAGAATTACTATTCCTTCATTTCCCCGTCTCCCAACTCTACCGATTCTTTGATGGAGGCTTGCTATGGTTCCAGGGTAACCTGCCATCACAGCAGCATCGAGTCCTCCTATGTCTATTCCAAGTTCAAGGGCACTTGTCGCAACTATACACCTGAGTCTCCCGTCTTTTAATTCTTTTTCTATCTGCCTTCTAATTGAAGGAAGATACCCGCTACGGTAACTTTTAACCAGATTGGAGTCATAGTTTTTTGTCTTTAGTTTTTCCCTTATGAGCTTAAGTACCACTTCTACTGCATTTCTTGAATTGCAGAAAACAATACTCTGTAACCCCGATTGTATAAGGTGAAATGCAAAATCGCTGGTAATGCTGAGATGGGAGAGTTTCCGTCCGGTTGAAAAATCAATAATGGGTGATGTTGCAATAAAAATGGATTTTGCTGAAATTGGAGCAGAACTGGTTGTTATTGAAACAAATTCTTCTCCGATTAAATTTGATGCAATATCGAGAGGATTTGCAATTGTTGCACTTGATGCTATCCACAGCGGTTTGCTCCCGTAAAAACTGAGAATTCTTTTTAGCCTTCGAATTACATTTGCCACATGAGACCCAAAAACTCCTCGATATTGATGGATTTCATCAATGACTATTGTACGAAGTGATGAGAAAAAATTAGCCCAGAAGGTATGCCCTGGTAAAATCGATGAATGAAGCATATCAGGGTTTGTGATTAAAATTGAAGCACTTCTCCTTGCTATTGTTCTGAGTCTCTGCGGTGTATCACCATCTACAGTCATAACTTTGCTGTCAAACCCTGTTTCATTAAGAAGAGTTGCTATCCCTTTTTCCTGGTCTCTCGAAAGAGCCTTTGTGGGGAAAAGTAGCAATGCCTTTGATTCAGCATCTCTGCTCAGTTTAGTAAGGATTGGTAAAAGATAGCATAGAGATTTACCTGAAGCAGTTGGAGTGGCAATGACAAAATTTTTTCCTGATGTGGCAAGGTCGAGGCTAAGACGCTGATGTTCATATAATCCTTTTATTCCTGTTTTTTCGAGTCCAGATACAATTTTTTCATCGAGATAGTTGTTAAAAGGGGTAAGACTCCCTTCAAAGTAGTCTAATCTGAAGGTTTTTGCTATGAAATTTCGAAGGTTCTCATCGCTCAAAAAATTTGTTCTATTTACGCTCATTTTTTTGTTGCTTTTTACTTATAAATTAGTAAAATTAATTATTAAATATTCATGGGTAAAATTTTGTTCTCTCCCATGAATGTAAATTTTAGTGTTGGTAATAAATTAAATGTCAAAATGGATTTCTGCTTCCGCTGGAATGACGGTTTATCCTGTCGAAAGTGGGAACCGAAATGGCCTTGCTATGTCATTCCCTTCCCTGTTTTCACAGGGATAAACTATGGCAGGAATCCATGATGGTTTATATGTTTATTTTCATATTAAAAAAGTAGAGGTTTTTAGAATAAAAATCACAGAGGAGTAAAATGACCGAAAATAATTCTGTGATTCAGTCCCCCATAGCGGATTTTGAAAGAAGAAAATATCCGCGTGTGTCATTTGTACGTCCCTGCTGGTGTGAAAGTCTTAATATAACCATGCTGACAAAGATTTCAAATATTAGCAGGGGTGGAGTCTTTTTAAAAACTTCGAATCCGTTTCCAATAGGTAACCATGCTATTTTAACTTTCAGACCTGTCGAAGCAAAGGAAGGAAATGAAATAACAATGGAAGTTGAAGTGGTCTGGTACTCAAGGGGACCAGGATTATTACATAAACCAGGACCTTCTGGAATGGGAACAAGACTTCTTAAGATAATAAAAGGTGAAAATCTTTTCGAGGATTGCTTTAACAGAATTATTCGTCTATGAATTAACAAGTCAAATATGTTAGAAAGGTAGTTAAATTTATTGTTATGGAGCACCCACTAAAAGAAGAATTGCTCCCCAGTAGAGTGAGGGAGATGGTAAGCAGCATTGTTCCGAAGCAGAAAAAACTCATGGTGGCAACTGGTGTGGTGCCAATGCCATCAGAAGATTTCGTGCTTGCTCTATATCAACTATGTCACGATGTTGATAAAGAAATTTCTTCAAAATCTCTGGAAACTTTAAAAAATACACCAAAATCTTTAATTATTGCAGCAGCGAAGAAATTTCCCTGGTCAGAACCTCTCGATTTCCTTGCAAGAGCATTTCATAAGGATGCAGAAATTATGCAGGTTCTTCTTGCAAACAAAATGACTCCAAATTCTACGATTGCAGATATAGCAAGAACATGTTCCAGGGAGATAGCGGACCTCATAGCAGGCAATCAGGCAAGATTGCTTGAGTTTCCTAAAATTATTGAAGCCCTTTATCTCAATAAAAATACGAGAATGAGTACTGTTGACAGAATTGTTTCATTTGCTTTGAGAAACAATATAATTCTTGAAGGGATTAATTCTTTTAACGAAATAGCAGCTTCTTATTCTTCGAAAGATGGGGCGGGGGTGGGTTTAACCGAGAAGACAGAAACTGCTTCCGCTCAACCTGAGCATATTTACGATTCACTTTTTGAATCCGCATATTCGAGTGGTTTTGAAGGTCTTGAGGGGAATGAATATGTGGTTGAGCAGGAGTTTTTAGGAACAGGTGGCAGCGGAATATTTTCTGAGTTTGATGGAGAAGGGCATGGTGGAGCAGGGGTTTTTGGTGAATTTGACGAATCTGCTTCAACAGGGGGGGCTGGTATTTTTGGTGAGTTTGACGAGACCTTAGAAAAACAAAAGAAAAAACAGGAAGAAGAAGAAAAAGAAGAAGAGAAACTTCCTCTTGAACTTAAAATTATGAAACTTCCAATTCCACATAAAATCAGACTTGCTACAATAGGAACCTCCATTCATAGAGCAATTCTCCTTCAGGATTCAAATAGACTTGTTGCCCTGGCTGCAATTAAAAGCCCTGCTGTAAACGAACAGGAAGTGGTCAGGTATTCTCAAAGCAGGTCGGTTTCTGCCGATGTAATAAGGTATATAGCTGAAAACAGAAACTGGACGAAAAATCGTTTTATAAAGGTCAATTTAGTTAATAATCCTAAAACACCACTTCCTTCATCCATGTCCTTCCTGCATTCCTTGAGTAAAAATGAACTTAAACTGGTTGCAGGGAATAAAAATATTCCAACTGCCCTTAGAACTGCAGCATCTAACATGTTAAAAAGAATGGAGGGGGGGCAGAAACATTGAAAGAAGTTAGAGGTAAATTAAGCACTGCGGATTCCCTTCTGAAAATGAGAAGAGAACTATCCTCTACCAATCTCGGGCCGGTTTATTTATTTCATACAAAAAGTGGAGAAAGAGACAGAGATTCGGTCGAATTTTTGGTAAGTCTTTTCATTGATATTGTTGTCTCAAATTTTCGTGGCATTGAAACAGGCAAATTCAATGTTGATGTTATGGATTCATCACAGGTGGAAGTGGAGAATGCTTTGAGATATGCAAGAACTCCTCCGATGTTTGGTGAAAAAAGGCTCGTGGTCTTCAGAGGTGGGGAAAAATTGAAAAAAGATGACTGGAATAAAGTGATTTTATATATAAAAAACCCAGTTCATTCTACAACTTTGATACTTTCTTTCCCATTTGTGCAGATTCCTGAAGATGTAATCAAATTAGCAAGTGAGAGAGGGTATTTAAGGTACATAGAAAGTTTAAAAGAGCGAAGCATTCCATCCTGGATAAAAGGTATTTTTGAAGAGGAAGGTGTGAAGTGTTCTCCCGAGGCAATTGCCCGTCTTGTAGAATTTGCAGGAACCAATCTTCAGGTTTTAGAAGATGCAAAAAACAAATTGATACTTTTCACTCTAAATAAGGGGAAAATTGATTCAGAAGATGTGGAGGAAATGCTTTTACAGACCAGAACATCGGATATTTACGAACTTGTTGATGCAATTTTTGTTAGGGATATGGGTAAAACATTTAAGATATTAAAAAGACTCGAAAATCAAAAGACCGAACCCCTTTTTATAGAAACAATTCTGGCACAGCAAATTCGAGGACTACTTAAGATAAAAACCGAAAGTTCTAAAGGAAAAACTGACATTTCCACCCTCAGTTCCTTAACTGGATTGAAGGATTTTCTGGTCAAAAAATATCTTTCCGCATCGAGCAAGTTTGGGTTAAACCAGGTTGAAGAAGCTCTCAGTATTTGTAATGAACTGAATTACACCTTAAAACATTCAAGGGTAAATTCTTACAGAATAATTGAAAAGGCATGCATTGATATTCTTCGAACATCTGGTTGAAAAACTTAAAATGCATTAGTTGAAAAACAGGGGAAAACTGCTATATTAGTAATAATATATAAGGAGGTATTTATGTTTAAAAACTTATTTTTTAAAATTGTTTTTCTTTTGGTGTTTGCTGGTTTTTCAGAGATTTTTTCAGGTTGCGGGGCATCAAAGGTAAGTAATGATGCGGCAGTAGATGGGGATGTTGTTGACATCCCTCCTGAAGAGATTATTGTTCCTGTAGATGATGACGATGGGGACTGTATAAGTAATGAAATGGAAGGGAAGTCTTCGGATGTTGATACAGACGGAGATGGGAAACCTGATTATGTTGATGACGATTCCGATGGTGACACAATCCCTGATTCTGTAGAGGCTGGAAGGACAAACTGTTCATTACCGCCACGCGATAGTGATGGGGATGGAGTTGCGGACTTTCGTTCGCTGGATAGCGATGGAAACGGTATTTCTGATTCGATTGAAGGAACGAGGGATAGTGATGGAGATACCTTACCAGATTTTACTGATTTAGATAATGATGGCGATAGTGTAAATGATTCTATTGAAATTGGTCCTGACCCTTCACAGCCTGTTGATAGTGACCATGATACAATTCCTGATTACCTTGACACGGATTCAGATAATGACACTATAAGAGACTGGCATGAGCAGAGAGGGGGTGCGGATATTGACACAGATGGGGATACTATTCCAAACAGGCTTGATGATGATTCTGACGGTGATGGCTGGAGTGATAGCGATGAGGCTGGTGATTCCGACCCTTCAACTCAGCCAGTGGATACAGATAGGGATGGAATATACGATTTTATTGATCTTGATAGCGATGCAGACGGACTTCCCGATTCACTCGAAAGAGAACATGGAACATCTCGAACAAATTCTGATACTGATGGAGATGGTGTTACAGACTTAATTGAGGTTGGATATGGTTCAAATCCTCTTGACCCTGCAGATAACCCACGAGCCCATGGAGATTTTGTTTTTGTGGTTCCATACAATGACCCTGCGGACCCCCCTGACCCTCCACTTGAACCTCAGCCTCCAAAGGATACTCTTGTCTTTTCTACAAATATAAGACAGGCTGATGTGTTTTTTGCTATTGATACAACAGGGTCAATGGGTGGTGAAATTTCAAACCTTGCCACGACCTTGAGTTCCACAATTATCCCGCAGATAAGTGCCACAATTAGCGATGTATGGTTTGGTGTATCCGGATTTGATGATTATCCGGTTGGTGGTTATGGAACTGCTGGTGACCGTGTTTTTTATCTCGAACAAAGATGCACAGCATCTGCTTCCGAAGCACAGTCAGCAGTTAACAACCTTTCAGTCCATAATGGTCTCGATTTGCCTGAGAGTCAGACTTCAGCACTTTATGCAATTGCTACTGGTTTGGGACTGGATGGATATTTGTCTTCTCAGGATTCATGTCTTCCTGGAGAAGTTGGATATCCATGCTTTAGAAATGGTAGCATTCCAATCATAATTCTTATTACGGATGCTCCATTCCATAACGGACCTTCAGGAGCAAACCCTTACGACCCTGCTGTTCTGGGATTTACACCACCTGCTTATGATGAAGCGCGGGATGCCCTCAATGACATTCATGCAAAAGTTATAGGTGTAAATTCAGGTTCCACTCCTGCAGCAATGCATCTTCAAACACTGGCAGTTGATACAGGAAGTGTTGACAGAGCTGGTAACCCGCTCGTTTTTCAGATTCCTGCTGATGGAAGTGGACTTGGAGATCAGGTAGTTACTGCTGTAAGCACTCTCGCAAATCAGGTGCCCATAGATATTTCTACCGAACCGGAAAATGACAGCGCAAACATTCGGTGCGTGGATTCGAATGGAAAACCTGTGGTGTGCTGTGAGGGACCATCTCCGTGCACGGGTGATACATCTATGCCAGTAAATGCTGTTTTAGAATTCATAGACAGAATAGTTCCAAACCTTGTGGGAGGAGTTGAGGACCCTGAGCATGCTGGCAGGTTTTGCGTCGGAGGGCTTACTGTTGATAATCCTGCTGACCCTCACTACTTTGAAAATGTGACACCCGGGACAACAGTCTGTTTTGACATTTATGTTAGAAGAAACACAACTGTCCCTGGTGTAAGGGAACCTCAACTTTTCAAAGCCTTTATTCAGGTTATAGGAGACATGGTGACAGTTCTTGACATAAGAGATGTTTTTTTCCTCGTTCCTCCGTACATTGAACAACCTGTACTGGGGTAATGGTTTTAAAAATACAAAATTATCGGTAGTTTCTATTGTTAAAATATAATAATAAATATTCATGCACGGTTCAAAAATTGGGCTTGATTAATCAAGCCCATACAATAAACGATGGAATTTTGACCCTTTTTTTGCCACATATAAAGATTAGAGGAGGGAAAAAATGTTTGCAGTTTCTGGAAAAACAAAAATAGAATTGATTCAGGGGGATATAACAAAACTAAAAGTGGATGCCATTGTCAATGCCGCAAATTCAAGGTTGAGGGGAGGTGGAGGGGTTGATGGTGCTATTCATAGAGCAGGAGGACCAAAAATTCTTGAAGAGTGCATGAAATACGATGGGTGTCCTACAGGTGAAGCAGTGCATACCTCTGCGGGGAAGATGCCTTCTAAGTGGGTAATTCACACAGTTGGACCTGTTTGGCAGGGTGGTGGAAGAGGTGAAGAAAAACTTCTTGCTTCCTGTTACAGAAATTCGCTTAAAAAAGCCCTTGAACTTGGGGCAAAATCTGTTGCATTTCCTTCTATAAGCACTGGAATTTATGGCTATCCTTTCGATGATGCGTGCAAAGTGGCTCTTAAAGCAATTAAAGAATTTACCAAAGATGGAGTTGATATAGAAAAAGTAGTGCTTGTAGCGTACGGTGATAGTGATTATAAACGCTACTGCGAAATTTTCGAAGAATTCTGGAAAGGAAGCGTTGTAAAAAATGAAAAGTGATAGGTCATTGAATAATCTGGATGGCGAAAAGCGTCCCTGGGGTGAATTCGAAATTTTATATGATTGTGGTTATTGCAAAGTTAAAAGGGTTATGGTTCTTCCCAATCAGCGTTTGAGTCTTCAGAGACATTTTAAACGAAGAGAGCACTGGACGGTAGTTTCGGGTGAAGGATTGGTGACGCTGAACGAAGATGAAAAGGTTTTGCGAAAAGGGGATTGTGTTGATATTCCGCAGGGAACCTATCACAGAATAAAAAATACAGGTGTGGAAAATCTGGTTTTTATTGAAGTTCAAACCGGGGAGTATTTTGGAGAGGATGATATAGAGCGTATAGAAGATGATTATGGAAGAGTTGAAAAAAGTAAAAAGTAAAAAAATGAAAAAATAAACCGGATTCCCTTTTCAGGGTACATAATATTAAAATGCAAAGAAAAGAAAGGAGGAAAAAAATGAAAAAAGTCATTTTAGGTTTAAGTTTTGTGTCTTTATTATTGATGAAATGTTATTCCGGTCCTTCAAAATTACCGGATGCTGATGTACAGATTGGAGATAGTTGTTGTAATGAAGAGGATATAATGGTCGGTGAAAATGAAGGTTTAGAAGTATTAGATATTATTAATGAACCGATTCCCGACCCAACCCAGGAAGAATCCCCACTTCCCCCACCACCATCCGGCGTTGATATTCTGGTAGTTGTTGACAATTCTGGAAGTATGGCTCAGGAACAGAATATGCTAAAAGAGGCTTTTCCGAACCTTATAAGGAATTTACTCAATCCTCCTGTTGACCCAAATACAGGGCAGAGAGTTCATCCTCCGATAAGAGACCTCCACATTGGAGTGGTAAGCACAGACCTTGGAGTTGCAGGTTACCCTGTTCCTTCTTGTCAAAGAAATCCCATGGTTGGAGATGATGCTATTTTACAGCACACACCAAGGCTTCCTGATTGTGATGCTGCATACGATACCTATCTCAATTATAGTCTGCCAGCAGGACAGGAGCCAAATCCAGCAGTTGTTGAGGACCTTGCAAAAGACTTTGGTTGTATAGCAGTCCTGGGAACGAATGGTTGTGGTTTTGAGCAACAACTCGAGGCTGCTCGCAGGGCTCTTTATGAAAAGTCCATGCCTGGAATGGAAAATGCAGGATTTTTACGCCCGGACACAATTTTAGTGATTTTAATAGTTTCTGATGAAGAGGATTGCTCTGTTGCGAATCCAGAATTTTTCAATCTTTCCGGTATTTCGTGGGATATAAATCTTCAATGCTACTATAATAAAGATAAACTACATTTGGTTCAGAGGTATATTGATGATTTTAAGAATCTCAGGTGTACTACCGGTCCTGGCACATGTGTGGATACACCTGAAAATCTTGTGATGGGCTTTATTGTAGGTGTTCCACCTGCATCGGTTTGTGAAAATTCGGGTGATAAACTTGAGGGTTGTCTCGATTTGCCTGCAATGCAGGAAAGGGTGAATGCTCAGCAAACTATGCTTGAATGGGTTTGCAATTATCCACCTGGATGCACCCCAACTGTGAACTGTGATACAGAAGCATTCCCTGGAAGGAGATATGTGCAGGTAGCGCAGGGATTAGGCGATAATGCAATTGTTCAGAGTATTTGCACTGATACTTTTGCACCCGCAATGGATGCTTTGATAGACAGGTTGAAACAGATAATTCAAGACTAAAGCCCCATCAAAATTTTTTCCATAATGTGGTGGAAGGAATGACCAATTTCTCGGTCATTTCAACTCCGCTCAATGGCCAAAGATGTCTTAAATTCCTGATTTCAATCCTCTTTGTCATTCCCATCCCTGTTTTCACAGGGATAAACTCCGGCGGGAATTCAGAAAATAATAGGTTACTGCTTTCGCGATGGATTCCTGCTTTCGCGATGGATTCCTGCTTTCGCGATGGATTCCTGCTTTCGCAGGAACAGGGTTTTAAAGGGTAGCAGGGGAAATGAAAACATTGAATTTTTATATTCAAAAAATTAAATAGATGGTTTGCCATGGTGATAAAGATGAATGATGAAACATTGAAAAAGAAGTTAATGGAAGGAAAGTCGTGGGAGGAATTTTGTGACACAATAAAAATGGCA